>Ga0126310_10000059_pt1 | contig 28792 bp, 28 predicted proteins | sample Plot60_FD_92540 | JGI IMG/M metagenome (GOLD analysis project Ga0126310, IMG submission 92540) | Serpentine soil microbial communities from UC McLaughlin Reserve, CA, USA - Plot60 | ecosystem: Environmental > Terrestrial > Soil > Grasslands | place: USA: UC McLaughlin Reserve, Lake County... | reverse complement strand
TCATCTTTCGTATCTGCGACAGCTCTCCTGATAAGACCTTTGCATGCGAAGAATCGTGACTCTGCATCGCAAGCACTACGCGCTTGAAAATTAGCTTATCTTTTTCTTGCATCCTTGAGGCTATTGCATCCAGCCTCGCGATCTGCATATGCAGCTTTTTCTGTGCTTCTTCTATCCTTGGCTTCAGTGGTGTTTGTGGCTTGATGCCCTCAAGCAATTTGTGACCAACGCTTTCTCCTTGTGGCTTTACCCACCTGCTATCAAATGGCATTCTTATTACTATAGCACCCAGCCATCATTACATTAAGACCATAAAAGTAGCATTGTATTCTAGCTGCCTGTAACCATGGTAACAGGCATCAATGGTTACAGCACTTATAATTTTTTCTCACTGCTACGAATTTATAATGTAGACAGGTTTTTAAAGGCTATAGCCTGGTTACGTGTAGAACATGATAAGGGAGAAGATAAAGGTCAACAATCGCAGCTATGACGTCACAATGAATGAACAGACTCACATGTATGCAATGCGATTGAGGGGGCTTTATCAACAGAGCTATAGTGACATGGATAGCTTTGACGAAGTGAGTTCTGAGATCTCCAACACTGTAAGCAATTTACTTAAACACGCCGTTTCGCCGGAAGTAAGAGAGGACGACATGGATGGTGTCATCCAGCAGCTACTCAAAATGTATGAAAAAACGACCAAAAAGTAGCAGTATCTAGAACAACGTCTAAATAACAATCAGAAGGCCCCAATAATATGGATGCACTTACTGTCAAAAAATGCATCAATCCCTCATGCGGTTTAACTCATGAGATTAACAATGATATTTACAGATGCTCATGTGGCTCGCTTCTCGACATAAAATATAGTGAGAAGCAAAGCCGGGACTTGATAGAAAAGTTCTACCAGCGTAGGGATCATGGAGGCAACATTTACAACGAAAGCGGAGTATGGCGCTTTCGCGAACTAATCAATTTTGCTGGTCTAGACACAGAAGACTTTCAAGAATGCGCCCGCTTGCTAGTCTCGCTTGACGGCTCTGAAGGCCGCCTTTCGAAACCTTACAAAATGAGCAAGGTAGCTGAGTATGCAGGCATGGACCATAATTCATTATTTCTTCAGCCAGAAGGATACAATCCATCAGGCTCATTTAAGGATAATGGCATGTCAACTGCAATGACACATGCAAAAATGCTTGGTGTCAAAAGGATAGTTTGTGCCTCCACTGGCAACACTTCAGCTTCTGCAGCAATGTATGCTGCAAACGAAAATATGGTATGTGACGTCTTCATCCCAAGAGGGGAAATTGCCCCTGGCAAGCTCGGTCAAGCCTTCCAGTTTGGCGGACAGGTAATACAGGTGCAAGGAAATTTTGATGACGCTCTTACTGCTTCGCTTAAAAACGCAAAAGAAACCGGGGGATACACAGTCAACTCAATCAATCCATTCCGCTTGGAGGGTCAAAAGACCATCGTTTATCGGGTCCTTGAATACCTTGACTGGAATCCCCCTGACTGGATAGTGTATCCGGGTGGAGCTCTAGGTAACACATCGAGCTGCGGAAAATGCTTAATTGAGCTCTATGAATGGGGCTGGATCAAGAAAATCCCGCGGCTTGTAGTAGTGAATGCAGACGGAGCAAATGTATTATACAAACTGTACAATGGGTTCTTTGAAGACAAGCCTCTAAGATGGAACGGTGGCAGGCCAGATCTTGCAATCATTGACCGCTATTATGCTGACTTGGAAAAGAAAGGAATTAGGCCAAAGACCCATGCAACTGCAATTCAGATAGGCAGGCCTGCCAATATTGTCAAGGCTCTGCGTGCCCTAGACTTTACTAATGGTGTAGTAGTGCAAGTGAGCGACAAGGAAATGAGCGATGGCATGTCAATTGTTGGCTTAAATGGCTTTGACTGCGAAATGGCATCAGGCGCAGTTCCAGCAGGTGTTAGAAAGCTCCGCAGGGAAGGGCTAATCAAGAAGGATGATGTGGTGGTCGGCATCCTTACTGGAAGGCAGAAAGATCCTGCACTTGCGGTAGAATATCATATAAATGTAGACAATATGTTTGCAAGGCCACCCACAAGCCACTAAAGACTTTTTCTATTTGTGTCAAAAAGGACGTCAATGACTTTATTACTATATTGATAGTAGCAAAATGATAATTTAATATTAATAGTATTGATAGGGCTTTATTACATCCTTATTCAAAATGATACTGGATGTATAGTCTCTAGTCAGACTTTTCAATGGCGTTCTAATTTATCCTCTTTTTTCAACTCTATAGAGTACGAAATCAACAACAATACAAGATATGCTTTGACCGATTGAGCAAAAATCCTGTTAGTCGGATGCTGCTCCCTTTAAAGCAGAAAGTATGGCATTTGCCTTATGCTCTGTTTCTGCCCATTCAAGCTCGGGATCGGAATCAATAACGATGCCTGCTCCTGATTCGACATATGCCTTGCAGCCGTTCACAAATAGAGACCTTATCGTTATTGCAAAGTCACATGAGCCATTAAATGAAAAATAACCTATGGCGCCAGCATAAGGTCCTCTAAGCGTAGGCTCGAGCTCATCTATTATTTGCATTGCACGAACTTTAGGAGCGCCTGACACAGTGCCAGCTGGAAAGACAGCTTTGACAGAATTGTACGAATCAAAATTTTTGTGCAATCTACCCACGACATGAGAGACAATATGTTGGACATGACTGAACCGCTTAACGGTCATGAACTCCTTAACCTTAACTGTGCCAAATTCACAGACCTTTCCTATGTCATTTCTTGCTAGATCGACAAGCATTGTATGTTCAGCAATCTCTTTTTCGTCCTCGAGCAATTCTTGACTCAACTTTTCGTTCTTCTTTTCATCTTGCAGTATCTGCCTTGTGCCTGCGATAGGGAACGTCTCAATATAGTCTTTTGTGATACGAATGAGCATTTCAGGGCTTGAGCCTATTATGCACCTATCGGACATTTTTAGCATATACATATATGGCGAAGGATTTACTTCTCGAAGTTTAGCATACAGACCAATAAGGTTGCCCTTGACCCTAAACTTCATGCTCTTTGCAAGCACTACTTGGAAAATGTGGCCATCATATATGTAGCACTTGGCCTTCCGCACCATTTTTACAAAGTCTTTTTTCGTCATGTTTCTCTTTGGTGTCGAATATGAGAACCTCGCAGGTTTACTTTTCACCCGGGCCATCTTGTACTCGATTTGGTCTAGCCGCGATCTTCCAAGGAAAAAATAGTAAGCTTGGTTCTCTTTGTGGTTGAAGAGTATGCCGTCATCGTAGATGCCAAATTCTAGCAGCGGAAAGTTGCTAACTTTTTTGTTATTTTTGTTGATTGGCAAATGCTCCCAGAACCGGATCGCGTCGTAATTGATGTATCCTACTGCGCCACCAACGTAGCGGAAACGATCATCATTCACTTTGGGCATTAACTCACGGAGACTCGAGAGTGGTTCTTTTGCAGGCGAGCTTTGCAGAATTCTTCCGCTCCTATCTTTAACCTTGAAATTATTAGAGTCGCAAGTTACAACCAATTTCGGGTCAAAGCCAATGACAGACATTTCAGCTAGCTCTTCAGGCCCTACGAGCGACTCCAAGATGAAGACCCTTTCGTAAAGGAAGTAGAGCTTCTTAAAAAGTTGAAACTGGTTTTCAGAAGTGGTGAGCTTCTGTACCTGTACTGAACTGCCTAATAGACGACCAAAAGCAATCACTCCTGCTCATATTCTCCTACCTATAATTGAGTTGCAGTAAAAATAAAATTTAAACCTTTATCGCTTGGTAGCGGCCATGACTGCGCCTTCCGATGCAGACTCGACTAGCATAGCGTATTTTGCAAGAGCCCCTGCGGTATAGCGAGGTTTGATAGGGTTCCACTTCTTTATCCTTTTTCTTAGCTCGCCTTCCGAAACCATGAGGTCTATTCTGCTTTTTTGCATGTCAATTATGATTTGATCATATTCCTTTACCAGGGAAATCGGGCCACCCACCATCGCTTCAGGAGCAACATGACCTATCATAAATCCCCTAGTTGCCCCGGAAAACCTCCCATCTGTGACCAACGCCACTTTTTCTCCTAGCCCTTGTCCTACGACAGCGGCGGTTACTGCCAGCATTTCACGCATTCCCGGTCCTCCTTTTGGTCCCTCATAACGGATAACGATTATGTCACCTTCTGCTATCTTGCGCTTTGATACGGCTTCAAAAGCGTCCTCTTCGGTGTCAAATACTCTTGCCCTGCCAACAAATTTCTTGCTTTGTACTCCGGCAAGCTTCATTACCGCGCCTTCGGGTGCAAGTGAGCCTTTAAGCACCTTGAGTGTACCTTCGTGCTCGATTGGGTTGTCAAGATGTCTGATTACCTTATTGTCAATATCGAAGTTAAACTTAAAGGATTCCAAATTTTCCTTCATGGTCCTGCCGCTGACTGTCAAGACATTGCCGTTTAAGAGACCCTTCTTGCGCAGACTATTGAGTATTACGGGGACGCCACCGACCTTGTCTAGGTCGGCCATTATATAGATTCCACCGGGCCTCATGTCTGCGATGTGAGGAGTGCGCTTGCGAATCCTTTCAAAGTCTGAAAGCCTCAGTTTTACTCCTACTTCCCTTGCTATTGCGAGGAGGTGCAACACAGCATTGGTCGAACCGCCTATTGCATTGGCCATTATGATTGCATTTTCAAAGGCTTCAAAGGTCATAATGTCCCGCGGTCTGATGTTGCTTTCAAGCAAGCTCATTATGGCCTTGCCCGTGTTATAGCAGATTTCGAGCCGTCTTTCGCTCTCTGCTGGAGCAGAAGCGCTTCCAAGGATTGACATTCCCAGCGCTTCGCTAATTGAAGCCATCGTATTTGCAGTGTACATGCCAGCACATGACCCTGCGCTAGGGCATGCAACATTTTCAAGGCTGACGAGTTCCTGCAATGTCATCTTGCCGGCGTCATGTGCTCCTACAGCTTCATATACATCCTGCACTGTTACCTGCTTGCCATTCCACAGACCCGGCATGATAGTTCCGCCATAAACAAATATTGAGGGTCGGTTCAGTCGGCCCATACCCATTAGTGTTCCGGGTAAGCTCTTGTCACAGCCTGATATACCTACTAAGCCGTCATATTGATGGGCTCTGACCATTACTTCAATAGAATCTGCGATTATTTCACGGCTCACAAGAGAGGCCTTCATGCCCTCGTGGCCCATGGCAATGCCATCAGAAACTGCAATCGCAGTGAACTCCCTTGGTGTGCATCCTGCATCTTTTACACCGCGTTTAGCGCTCTGGGCAAGTCTTCCAAGATGGATGTTGCAGGGAGTTGCCTCATTACATGTAGAACATACTCCTACCAGAGGCCGGTCCAAGTCTCCATCTGTCAGCCCCATTGCCTTGTACATTGCCCGATGCGGAGCCCTTTGTGGCCCCTCGAGCGCCTTTCTACTCTCGAGCTTCATTGGAATTATCGATACAGGTGTATATTTTAAGATTTTTCAGTTACTCAAGAGTCGCCGTTATCTTGACAGCATCAATCCCTTCTACCTTGAAAACGGTCTCGCACATCCCGCATTCTGCATTACCACTTGAAAGATCTTTAGCAAGCACCTCTTCATTCAAGTAGTCACACTTGGGGCAGCGGAAAGAGAAAGTCATGTCAAAGCTATCGAGCTCGAGTGTTTCACCCATCTATGTAAAATTCGGATCCTTGGTGTATTTAAAAATTCATGTGTCTAATAGCAAAAAATAAACAACCAATGTACTCACAAGCTAATACGCACAGTATGAGCAAACCCTGCATCTTCTGCTCCATAATAGCCGGGCAAGAGCCCTGCGTGCAGATCCACAGCGACAACGGCTTTTTAGTCCTTATGGATAAATATCCAATCAACCCGGGTCATGCTCTAGTGATGCCGACAAAGCATTACGAGACATTGCTCCAAATGCCTCCTGCCGAAGTAGGCAAATTGTATTCTTTGGTACCCACAATTGCTAAGGCAATAATATCAGCTGTAAAGGCTGATGGCTTCAATGTGGGGCAGAACAACGGAATAGCTGCAAACCAGATTGTCCCACACGTACACGTTCACATTGTCCCGCGGTTTCACGATGACAGCCCGGATGGAAAATGGCCTTCCCGGAGAGTTGCCTCTCAGGAAGACATAGCCAAAATAGCACAAAAGATCAAAGATGAAATCTCTTAAGTTGTTCAAAATAACTTTGGTGATGCTCAATGCCTTATCAACCCCGGTCAGTACAGGGACACTGCTGGTCAGCTAAGAAAAGTGGTAAAGTCGGCAAACATTAGAGTTTCTTTAATCTCGCATCAAGCAGTTCACTGAGCTCGTCATAACAGCCATGGATGTCTCCTATGATTGCAACTTTCTTGCCTGTGCAATGCCATCGTAAGTCGAGTATCTGGGCAATTGCCCCGCGATTCGGTTTCATGTCCTGACATGACCTGTTCTTGAAAGTTAATGAAGCTGAGGCCCAATGCCTATATAAAAGAGAATGATACACAAGTTATGATAGGAGCCAGCAAAAAAAGAAGAGATGTTATGCGCGCGATGATGTACATATTCCTGACGGTAATACTAGGATGATTTGGTTATATAATTAAGGTGATGGTTCTTCAATTGTTGGAACGTTGTGAAACATCAAGATCAAAATCAGAATCTGTGCCTTCTTTGCCCTAGACTGCAAAGGCATAAGGCAAATGCCTATTGACTTTCCTTAAGCATCAGGTGACGCCTTTTTGTTATCTCGAGCTCGTTTTCCCCGAGAAGATACCTCAGGTCATAGTCATGGCGGGGACAAAGGTACAATATGAGCTTAAAAGCGTTGACATCTGCAAGCGAGTCCCTTTCTACCATCATCTGTTTTTCGCCAGCATCAACGTTCAAAGCATTGATATCACTTTCCTTAATGACGACGTAGACGGATGCGCGCTCAAAGCACGCAGCGACCTGACATGCTGGACGCTGCAATGAAGCTCTAAGACCCTCGCCATCATCGGTTGGCATATTGCAATACAATATGTTAGAGTTTCATATTTACAGGTTATTTCTGTCTCTAATGAATTGTTCTTAGTAATGAAAAATTAGATTTATTTTACTATATAGTCTATGGAACTGCTTAATATGATGAGTATAAGATAATTGGAATATAAAACAGGTCTACAGATTATGATTGTAGATGACTTCCCTATTTGTAACGACGCTTCTTTATTTGCGAAAGATTTTAGAGAAGACTTGCTAGCAAAGTTTGGAACTCGATAGCCATATTTTGTCATAGCTACAAGCTCCCGCCTCATGAGCAAGAAACTTGGCCTTTTTGCCCTAAGGTCTCGGAGTTTGCTTGCAGTAGGCCACTACCACAAAAGATGCTTTTGCAACTTCTTACTTTAGGCAATTTAATGCAGTGATTGCTCAAGAACTTAATCGTCCAAGGAGGCTTTTGTTCCTTGTGCCGGTTCAATGCTAAATCACGTGCGTCCAAGCAGCGAACAGCTTGCCTGAGAATATAAATAGCCTTCTTCTTGGAAGGCCTTGATAGTACACCTCTTTGAAACCACATGGGTATTTTGGGCGGCCACTATCTCAACAGTAACATATATCAGGTAATACATTAGCTGCATCAGCTGTTAGTGATTATGCCCCCTGTGGATATATTATCTCATGTTGGCATTATCATCAAGACTCCAAGTAATAATCTTGCTATGCTTAGACTATGCTGAATAACGATAGAAAAAAATTTTACGGCTTTATGAGTTATTTTTTTCTAAGTCATCTCTTGAAGATCCGGCCGATATTGGCCAATGATCTTCGATACACCTCGTATATAGCTTCTGGCAAGAGTCCGGATGGGTTGTGACGAGGTCCAAATGCAACCGAGCACCTTGCAATCGTGGCATGTTCTAGCAATGTCCCACTCGGGAGCGTTCCAAATTTCATCTATGCTCTTCTCGAGAAGGTTATATGTATTCTCTGGGGAATTATACTTCCAACACGGTACTATAACAGTGCCGTTTCCGTTTACAAATATACTCTTCCAAACTCCGCATTCTTCGAAGAGCGTCCGGCCATATTCTATTACCTGCTGAAAATATTCTGGTGGTATCAGCATACGCAGCGAGCCAGACTTTTTCATATAATCTAGAACACTTCTGCACACCTTGACCATCGTTTCACGATCCGGCAACAGTGAATACTCAACATCAGACCTGTCTTCAACAAATGTGAGAGAGATTGCGCTTGCTCCGAGATTCCTTGCTCTGTCAAAGTAAGTTTGATCGATGAACTCTTGCGTATTGAATTTTGTTATCACGCTGTTAAAATAGTGTGGTACTTCATGTTTTGTCAGTAGGCGTAAGTTGTCCATGACTCTGCCGAAGATCTGGGGAGACACTCCCCGCACTTTACAGTAGGGCTCTTCATAAGTGGAATCGATGCTGCATGTCACAAACTGAATATATTTTCTCAGATTCTCTAGATCAATCCTGTGCAGGAGCGAGCAGTTGGTGATAAGCGTTATAGGCATCTTGATGTTGTGCAGATACTCAACAAGCTCCATGAAGTCCGGTCTGCTAGTGGGTTCTCCGCCTTCTATGATGCACCAAACACAATATTTTGACACCTTGTCAAAGACCGTCTTCCACTGCTGTGTCGTAAGATCTGAGGTCTTGGCAAGCGTTATTTGTCCTTCCTTGTCGGAATCACCGAAGGGACACATGGGACAATAAAAATTGCAGTAGTGTGTCATACTGAACACTGCCACAACAGGACGCCTCCTCCCTAATGCCATATTCGTACCCCATTTGCTGATGAGCCTTATAGTGCGAATCGTGTCAACCAATGTACGACTTTTGCAGCAGCTGTTCCTTTTAAGCAATTCCCTTGCATAGAAAAGCTTAACAGTACACTGACATCTTTATCTCAGAGACAATGAACCTGCTAGACTTTGGCATCGAGGTTATCGCTCTTTCAGCATCAGGTGTACTGACTCCTGGCCCGCTGTTTTTTGCCAATCTGGCCTACGGTACACACCACGACAAATGGTCTGGCATCAAAATTGCTTACGGCCACACCGCAGTCGAGCTCCCTCTAATAATCATACTAGCAGCAGGACTGTTTACGTTTGATACTGCAAAAAAATATGCCAGCGTAGTAGGACTGATTGGGGGAATCGCGATACTTGCCTTTGCAGGCTTGCAAATAGCAAGTATTATTAAAGAAAAGCGTAGACATGATACGTCGAGTATCGCAGGCAACAAAGGCCCATTTATCGTAGGCATTGCCCTCAGTGCGCTTAACCCATTCTTCATTCTGTGGTGGTTCACAGTTGGATCGAAGCTGATAGTCGACTCTGCTGCGTTCGGGGTCGCTACAGGCGTGGCCATCCTTTTTGCGCTTCACATTTGGATGGACTATGCATGGCTTGCCAGCACTGCATATCTTGCTTCAAAGGGAGCTTTTGTTCTTAAGTCAAAGTACTACCCGACTTTACTTTTGGGACTTACAGTGGTACTGATATATTATGGACTTAGCTTTGTATCGCATGCGGCGTCACAACACATCTATCCCTGAGAAAAATTCTAAGGACTTTGAAGATGAATCTTGGGATTCAGATCGAGACCTTTATTTTTGAGGTATCCCCGAGGCGTTATCGCCTATTCGTGAAGTTACTTGAGAAATTCCTTGGACGTACCTAACGCAGCTGCCCGCCCTTTACGCCGATTGTTATGCATATTTTTGCTGGCTGGAACAGTATATTGAGACTTTAAAGATATCTTTAGCAATTGAATTAGATATCAACACGTCAGCCTGCTATGGTCACATTAAACTTTTGGATAACATTCTTTGCTTTGTTGACCTAGAATTCGCATTTAAAGTAATCTATCCGCCATAGCTTATTCAGTATAACGACTTAGGGAAAAGAAATATGTTACATTGCCAACGGGATCGCTACGCCTGCACTTGTCTGTAAATCTTTTATCTAGTACGAGAAATAGGCACTTCTATTGTGGAGACGTTCCTCACCCTGCCGTCATCCGACTGCACTGTCTCGGAGCCTAGCTTAATTGGTCCGATCTTGTATCCAAGTGTGTCCATACGTTTTACAATAATCTGCGCCACATCTACCGCTCTGGTGATGCTCTTTCCTCTGGCTTTTATTACCACCGTTGGCTCGTTTGCCAATTGCACTAGAGTTGCTGTGACATATGTCATGAGCGGTTTCTTGCCAATGAATATCTCGTTGCTTGAAGTGCTTTGCCTGACTGAATTGGTGCTTGTCGACATCGTGCGAGATGATTCAGCATGGTACAATATAACGTTTATTGCGAATAGGCTTGGGTTATCTAAGCATACCTTTGAAGAATGCTGTGAAGCTCGGAAGGCTTTTCCGCTATCTCCCTCACTGCATCAGGGTGTTGTATCTCATAGCAATGAAGTAGGGACTGGTCGTCTTTGTAAAATAAAAAAACCTTGTTGTCGTAGATACAGTGATAGAGCTTGTCTGTGATCATTTTTTCAGTCTTGATCTTAATGCCATCGTCTTCTGCCACCACAGGGTAGTTATCGTCTATCGCAGTCATCTTCTCCTCACATCTGTTGATCAATTTGGCTATTTAAGTTGAGGATAATGAAAAACGCAACATTAGCATTCTGCTGTCGTAGATGACAAATATTACCATCGGCATCTAGAGGTCAAGAGCATACCAGAGTGAAATATCTCATATTTTGATTGTTAACCCCATTCTATATAAACAGAGATACTAATATTTTATCCCACCATACCATACAGCACTACCATGCCTCTCCCAGTTGATTTTGACCACCTATTTGACTTTTTGTGATCTGGAGAACTTAATAAATTCAAGTTTAGATTAATTAAGAAAATTGGGATGTAAGATTAGCACAAGTATTGGAGATGGAATGGAATACTAATACTAGCTCCACTGTGGCATTCTTATTTTGGGTTTGCTAAATTGATTTTCTATTTCAGCCAATCTTTCCATTGAACCATTCCCTTTTCTTAGAGTTGAAAAACACGAATCATTTCTAATTCTCTCAAAGATAGAAGTAACTTGCTCGCTGCTAACTCCATGTTTAATGTCATATTCAATTTGTCTGCAGATATTTGTAAGGCTGCCATATTTTTTGTGATTTCTCTTCTCCCATCCTGATGCATTTTCTGACAGACCCTTGACGTACTTTACAACTATCTTTTCCATATGTTCAACATGCCATTCTCTCATCGGAAAACTATTTTGTACCAATCAAAAAACCTCTATTTTATGAGACACCAACCTTGTATATAATCTGACCGGTAGAAGCTGTCGGAGCAACGTGGGTCTCACCAGCGGCTATTGCATCAACTTTGAATCTCAATACGTGAACCAAATCAAAGTACATTAGATGACGAAATAGGTTTCCCCAATACAGAGATATGGCTCATGGAGGTGCTGTCACATCTCCTGACCAGAGTAGGACGAAGCCAGAAGCCTCATGCTTCACCCTAGCGAGTCGACTGATTAGAAGCTGCTGAATCACCCGCCTCTGCCTGCAAACTGCGGATCCTCTTGTTCTCGATATAGATTACCACTCCAAGGTATATGCCCAGCCAAGGCAGAAACATTATCTCTCCAGCTATTGAATGAAATGCCTCCCATTCCTGTATATCTGTCGTGACTACAAGTGCATATAGAGAAAGCGAAACTATTCGAACCAGATTTGTTGCAACAGTTCCCAAGGTTCCTGCCGCAAAGTAGATCAGCTTCCTAGGTAATGGCATATCCATCTTGATCAGCAGCGCCAGCATAACAAGTGTATAGATTATCATACTGTGGACACCGGCCGACGGCCAGAAGACCTGCAATGCGAAGGGGCCATGGAGGCCATTCATCACAAGCAGGTTGCTCCTTGCGAGTGCCGGTTCTGCAGAATTATTTGGTGTTTGCGGCCCGACATTAATGACGTATGTATCTATAAAGTTAATCACTGCCTGATCAATTTGCAAATAAATTGGCACTATAATCTGCAGAGGCCCAAGAGAATCAAATGGAAAAAATGCATCTAGTGCAAGGATGAGCGCGCTTCCTGCCAGATATATCATTCCTGCGGATGCTATCTTGTACCACTTTTTACCGAATAGCATTAAGAGTGAGCTCGCCACAAATATGGCCATTACAATAAAATCCCACATCCACATCCAACTGTCTACGAGCGAGACATTGTACGCATCTTTTCCATTTCTGATGTAGTCACTTAGTCCGTATGGTAATGCAATAAAATATGAAATGGTGAGCGCTGCCATGACTGCCACCATGAGGAGTCTTTTCTTAGCCAGTGAGTATCTTAGTCCGACAAGCTCAGCTCCAATAAATGCCATGGCAAACAAAAAGCCGCCCCTCCCCTCATTCCAAGAAAGAATAAACGTGTCAGGATATGCTACAAGTGTATACAAAATCGGTGAAATAAGTATCAAAGTGGCGGCTATGCTTGAGCTGATGCCAAATATGACGTGGCCTTCACTCCCGTCGGAAGCAACAGTCTTGTCCCTCGACAAATTTCACATTTTTCAGAGTTACCGTGGGGGATAAAAATGTTCTAGAACTGCACAATTGCTTCCGTAAACCAGCGGGGCATCAACCCCTGTGCATTTTTAAGAAGATAAGAAGCGCTGCTGTCTAAGATGTACGTTGTTGCATAGTCATCGCTACTACGAACGCTCCTGCCATAAGCCTGAACAAGCCGTAGAACTGTGTTCCATGTATACCACTTTGGGTCACGCTCCTTTTTTGCAGCGATTTTCTTATCTGTGAGGTCAGGATACGGTACCTTGACAATCACTTGAAATCTTGACAAGTCATCCTTTAGGTCTACTCCAAGGTGTAGAGATGGAGATATCAGAACTGTCTGCTTCTTACTCTCATAGTGTTTTTGCAGTACTTCGCTTCTATCAAGGCTAGATGCTGTCTCTATAAGTCTGCTTGCATTTTCCTTGCTAACGTTGTCCCTAATAAATTGGAGCTGTGAATAGGACGTAGTATGGATTATGCCCTTTTCATTCCTGTGTATTGACATGATATTGTCTACCGCCTGAGCAATTTTAGGCATGCTCACATTCATTGTTTTGGCACTGAGCCATGCCACATTCATCATGTGGATAGGCCTATTCTTGACTGGAAAGTCTGAATCTTCAATTCGGATGAATTTGACTTTTTCAGGCTTAAGGCCTGTAGTCTTGCATAAGTGGTCTTTGCTAAGGATTGTAGCGCTCATAAAAAGCGAGACCGAACCCTTGTCGAGGATTGTATCAAAATAGCTGGAGACTTCAAGTGGCATCAGAGTTACCTTTACCAGCTGGTTAGCAGAATCGCGCTGGACACCCGATACTATCCAATTGTCTTTGTTAGCTTTCATGTCGTCGATGACTACTGTAAGATTCTTGTCGAGTTCTAGCGCATCTATTAGATTCTTTTCAGTGTATGGCTCTAGAGTCACTTTCTGGTTGCTGCGCTCTATAATGCCTTGGGCCTTTTCTGTAAACTCAACCAGCCGTTCCTTTAGCTTCGAGCAAAGGTCAAGCCACGTTTCAATGTTATCAATGTTACCATCTGGCATATGCATCTTCAAGAAAGGAAGCATGTTCTTGCGGATCGTAAAACTCCTAAAGTCGCCCACTTCATTTTCGAGCTGGTGTGCTTCGTCTAGAACCAGCAGCTTTCGTTTCTGTGTTGCGCCAGCATAAAAGATGTCTGATAGAAAATATCGATAATTGTAAACAGTATGGGTTGCGTGACTACCTATCCACTTTTGGTGGTAATAGTGGCATGGCCGCCAATCTAGGTCGACTAGCTTTGGTTTTGATCTCATCTTCTCCACGTATCTGCGCTCCGCAAAGGGATCAAGCTTTACAAGCTCGTGGAGAGTACCTTGACCCTCGACTTTGTAGTCAATAAGGCGAGTCTTGTATGAGCAGTCATAAGATTCGTCCTTAATGCAGGGTCCATAGTTGCAGCTCTCATCAAGGCCCATATCCTCCTTGACTATACATGGAAAGTTGCTTCTTCCCTTTACATCGACTATGAACGGAAAGTCACGCCGGTACTGAGTCTGAAGATCTTTGGTTGCTGTACAGATATGAGAGCTCCCAAGATAGCGAGCAAGAGTTATTGCAACGGGTGTCTTGCCAAAACCGGTAGGAGCTTCAAGAAAAATTTGCCTATAGCCTGACTTGATCGCCGAATCGATCATGTCAAGGACTTTCTTTTGCTTTTCCCTGACCGTGGGGAACGGAAAATGTGTTAATATCGTGCTTGTCATTTTTTTGAAATTACCCGCAGGCAGTGGTGTCTCTAGACATACCACGCTTTTTAAGGTTGGCGGTTCTCTCCAGAGCCCTCGTACAGCCAACAGCGGACGTACCCTGTTTCTGTCTCAAACTCCGGCGGGTTGCGCTTGCATACATCCATCGCATGGACGCAGCGGTCATAGAATCTGCAGCCTTGGGGAGGACTTAGCAATGATGGCGGGCTCCCCTTTACAAAGTGAATTTTTTTGTCCTTTGTCCTCAGCTTGGGGATTGCTTCAATCAAAGCCTGAGTATAGGGGTGGCGGGGGTTCTTGTAAATATCCTTTGTAGTCGAGAATTCGACCAGTTGTCCGGCGTACATGATGGCTATCCTATCTGTTATCTGTGAGACAAGTGCGAGATCATGTGTTATTAGTATAATCGTTATTCCTTTTTCCTTCTGCAATTTTTTAAGCAAGCTGATTATTTGCGACTGGACTACCATATCGAGCGCGGTTGTCGGTTCGTCGGCTATTAAAACATCAGGATTCAGCAAAAGGGCCATTGCAATTACAACGCGCTGTTTCATGCCACCGGAGAGCTCATGGGGATAGCGCTTTGCAACCGACAAATCAAGGCCAACTTGTTGGAGCGATTCCACTATTTTATCATGAATTTTGCCTTGAAAGTGGTGTTCTATTAGAATTTCACGCAACTGGCTTTCGACGGTGTATACTGGATCAAGCACGTTCATGGCGCCCTGAAACACCATTGATATTCTCTTCCATCGTACCTTGCTGTCGAATTCAGACGAAGACATTTTGGTAATGTCATCGCCTCCTAGGGTTATGCTTCCTTCAACTATTCTGCCAGGGAATTGTATTGATCGCATAAGGGCTGCGCCTAGTGTGCTTTTGCCGCATGCTGACTCGCCAACAATGCCAAGGGACTCACCTTCACTAATCTCGAAGTTAATGCCATCTACTCCCTTTATTATCCCGTTCTCTGTATAATAATATGCCTTGAGGCCGGATACTTTTAGTTTCGGCAATAACAAGAGAAGAAATCAATTATACGTTATATGAGGATTCTGGCAGCTTCTAGCAGCGACTGTAACTGTATTTATATTACTAGCACGAGAACTTGGAACCAGTTGGGTGTAATCCTTGAGGCAAGAGGGCTGAGAAAATATTTTCCTATCAAGAAAAGTTTCCGGCAGTTCTTCAAGTCAGCACAAGCCGACCTCTATGTCAAGGCAGTAGACGATGTCAGTTTTATCGTTGATCGGGCCAAGGTGTTAGTATTTGCAGGTGCATCTGGCTCAGGCAAGACGACCGTCGCAAGGCTTGTCATGCGCGCGATAGATCCAGATAGTGGCTCGGTAATATTTGAAGAAAACGATGTAACGCGCTCCAAGGGAAGCCAGCTCAGGCACTTCCGTAGGGCAGTCCAGATGGTATATCAAGACCCATATGCATCGCTCAATCCCCGTATGAAGGTTGGAGACATAATAATGGAGCCAATCAACATTCACGACAAGAGAACCTCAAAGGAGCAGAAGTTAGAAAATGTTCTAAATGCTCTACGTGAGGTCGGCCTTGAGCCACCAGAAGAGGTAGCGGGCAGGCTTCCATACACACTCTCGGGAGGTCAAAGGCAGAGAGTGGCAATAGCAAGAGCGCTAGTGCTCCGGCCTACACTTATCGTGGCCGACGAGCCAGTGTCGATGCTTGATGTGTCGGTTAGGGGCGAAATATTAGGACTCATGCAGAGCCTAAGGCAGAAATTTAACATTTCTTACATCTACATAACACACGACCTATCGACAGCGCGATATATAGGAGACGATTTAGCTATAATGAAATCAGGTAAGATAGTCGAGATAGGTCCAATTGACAAGATCCTTTCGGATCCTTGCCATCCATATACAAGATCGCTAATAAACGCAATACCGGAGCTATGAAGCAAATGAACCATACCTATGTTTAGAAAAAATATATTAAGTGTATGCTAGCCTCTGATTGCGTTGCAAAAACGTGGATTACTAGCATCTATTGTTTCTGTTGTTGTACTGCTTTTGGCTACTTCTGTGGCATTTGAGAATCCTGCTTTCTCACAGGTACAAGAAAAAGGTCCCCATATAGATCAGGCGAGATTTATCCACCGCACGGATGAGAATCTTGCGCTTGAAGAGGTCAAATCTGGATCCCTCGACATGTATTTTTTCCCCATCCCTCATGAAGCTGCCAATGATGCAAAAAACGATCCTAGGCTAAAGGTATATGATACGACTGCTGGCTCGCTAGGGTTTTTTGTAAATCCTGCTCCTGCAGCAGACCCGAACATTCTCAATCCATTTCAATTCAAGGAAGTTCGTTATGCTTTAAACTATCTGATCGACCGAGATTTCGTCGTTAATGAGATTTTGAAGGGATATGGCAGTCCCCTTATTGATCCCTTTGGCATATATTCACCAGAATATCTGAACATTATCGACACAGTCGAATCATTTGGGTTTAGGTATAATCCTTCCCTTGCATCAAGCATGATTTCTGATGCAATGATTGCGGCGGGCGCCACAAATAGCGGTGGCAGGTGGGTATTCAATGGCAATCCTGTTACCATAAATCTCTTTATGAGACAAGACGAACCTAAAAAGGTATCAATGGGTGAGCTGGTCGCTTCAGAGCTTGAAAAGATCGGCTTTAGTATCCAGAGAGATTACGGTGATTTGAACAAGGCAAATACAGTAGTGTATGGTTCAGATCCAAAGAACTTGCAATGGCAAATATACACTGAGGAGTTTGCTGGCTCCAGGGCGTTTGTAAAGTACAATCCAACAATTCCGGCCCAGATGTATGCCCCTTGGTTGAGCAGAATGCCTGGGTCTCAGAACCCAACCTATTGGAACTATCAAAATGCTACCCTTGATGAGATTACCCAGAAGATAGCATTTTTTAATTTCACATCCGAGCAGGAAAGGAACCAGCTGGTAACTGATGCAGTAAAGATGGGTATTCAAGAATCTGTTAGGATCTTTGTTGCCCAGAAGACCGACCCTTTTGTTGCTTCTGCTAATGTGCAAGGTTTGGTAAATGATTTTGGGGCAGGGATAACGAGCAAGTATTCTCTACTAAACGCAAGATCAGGCGGCGACGGAAATCTTTCGCTTGACATCGGTGTCAAACAGATCCACCAAGGGTCTTGGAACACAATCGGAGGTCTGCAGGATCTCTATAGTGCGAGTATTCATTCGATGGTTGCAGACACTGCCACCTTCAGACATCCATATACTGGAGAGGTGATCCCATTTCGAAGCCCTTGGACAGACATCACCACAGAAGGCCCTGTTGATAAAATTGATCTACCTTCTGATGTAATAAAATGGAACCAAACACTGCAGCAGTGGGTTCAAGCAGGCGAAGGATCGACTGCGATAAGTAAGGTAACGTTTACGCCACTTTATTCAAAGTGGCACCATGGCATCCAAATGGATGTTTCTGACATGATGTATGCTGATTATTTCACCTATGAATGGGGGACTAATACTGGGCCAGGAGATCGGACAGTAGATGCTGAATATACGCCAGCAGTAAGTGAAGCGCTCAAGCTTTCCAAGGGCTCGAGGTATGTTGCCCCTGATAGAATTGAATCCTACATTGACATTTGGCATTACGATGAGAAGGAGATCGCTGGCTCAGGAGCGTTCTTTGCCACTGAGCCATGGGAGGTTCTTGCTGCATCTGAAAGAATTGTCACGGATGGCAGGCTTGCTTATTCTAGAAGCGAAGCACAAGCTAAAGGCATTGAATGGTACGACCCTATCGTAAGAGAGCATGCAGAGATGGTCAAGGGGGAACTCCAAAAAATGAAAAATGAGCAATTTGTGCCGCCTGCCCTAAGGGGTATAATAACGATCGAAGATGCCATCAAGCGTTACGATGCCAGCATCAGTTGGATTGAAAACCATGGCCATGCAATAATTGGGAATGGTGCATTCTATCTTGACAACTTCAATGTAGCAGGAGGAACAATAACTATTAATGCGTTCAGAGACTTCTCATATCCCTTTGAAGTGGGCCATTGGTCTCAATATGAGACGCCTCAACTTGCTGAAATTAGCAGCGTTAACGTGCCGCGAATAGTAACGATGAGTCAACCTACCCCAATTAAGGTCAATGTTGAGGTCTCCGGCCGGGCAAGCAGCAATGCGACTGTGAACTATTTTGTTTCAAATAAGGATGGAATAGTGGTAGCAAGAGGAGAGGCCCAGCCAGAAAGCCCCGGACAATTCAATATTGATCTGACATCAGAGATGACTGCAAAGCTATCTCCCGGACCAAATCAAATCAAGATATTTGCAACTAGCAACGAAGCCCTTCGCCCAGACATTTCCTCAAGCACTATTCTTGCTGCTCCGGGGGCACTTGGCTCCAGTCAGGGTACGAATAATAAACATCAAGTGAGCGGCGATATATCTGCCGTGAATACTGAGCAATAGACTACGACAGATGATAAGTTTCTTTGATTTGATCAATTATTGATCCACTCCATATCCTCGTGCCACTAGCCATTGCGAATATTCTGGCAACAAGCAAGCACTTCAGTCTCTGTTCTCTGATCGTTATTGTTTCGACAAGGGCCAAATTCTTAGTATTGTAAGAACAGCATTTACAACAGACATATATATCGGCAGAGGGAATTGGTAGAAAAATATAACCGGGTAGGTTGTGATTGAGTGTAGTTGGGAGACTTTGGCCGCTTTGTTGTAAAGCGCTCATTAAACATGGTCATAGTGCTATTTTCTACTTTGATCTTAACGATGACCCTCCTTGGTCCTACCATGGATAAGATACTGCTTGATGCGACAAGATCCGCCGTTGTGGAAGAAACAATCCGTAGTAATATTAAGTTCCAAAATACTGAGGACCGCCAGAACTATATAGACCAAAGGATTGACCTTCAAATCAAGACAATCGGTCTTGACGAGCCATGGTATTCTCCAAAGCGGTTTACAAACACCGTGTTGAAAGTGATGATGCTCGACCTTGGGAAGTCTAATTACCTTACAAGCGAGAGCGGCTCGGCAAATGTGCGTGACATTATCTTGGAAAAGATGCCAAAGACAATATTGCTTTTTACTACTTCAACTCTGATTATTACTGTCATCGGCCTTTACCTTGGCGCCTTTGTGGCAAATCGCGCCAGTTCTTTATGGGACAAGAGCAACTCTGCTTTTGCAGTATTTAGCAGCAGCTTTCCCACTTGGTGGGTCGGGATGCTCATGATCTTTGCTTTTGCATTTACATATCATATTTTTCCTGCTCGGGCCACACCTCTTACTGCGCCATCCGATCCAGGGTATGCATTGGATTTGCTTTATCATATGATTTTGCCCCTTATCACATTAGTGTTAGTCGGCTTTGGCTCGTGGGCTTATATTGTACGCTATTTCGTAGTCGGAATCCTGGGGGAAGACTATATCATAGCCAAGAGGGCCGCAGGTATACCACAAAAGAAGATCTTATATTCCCATGCTCTAAAGAATGCTGCACCGCCGATCATTACTGTTGTTGCCTTAAGCCTTGCTAGCTCGTTTGGGGGTGCCATTACTATAGAAGCAGTTTTTGGCTGGCCAGGGATAGGGAGCTTATATTATCAGGCAATAGGCTTTTTGGACATACCAATCATAATCGGATTGACATACATATCTACACTGATTTTCGTCTTCACGGTATTTCTCACTGACATAGTCTACGCTTACTTTGATCCAAGGGTGAAGGTCGCCTGACAAGTCCCCTAGAAGCACTTTCTACATCAGATATTTTTAAGGGATTTAAACGCTCCAAGGGCGGCATTGCGGGTGTTGCGATATTATTTGGACTTATATCGATAACAATTTATGCAGTAGCAGCTATTCCGCTAAAATCTTTCACGCAGTGGAATAACCCAAGCTTTTGGATCAACCAGCCCCAGTCGGCTATGCCTGCCTGGGTAAACATGCTGGGGCTAAATATGCCAGAGCATTTGATCATGACTGCTAATGATGCTGACAAGTCCAGTCTTTTGGAAAATGGCGTACTCATTGAGACCCACTCTTATAACCTCAATTTCAATTACGATTCTTATCCAAGCGATTTTATGGTTTTGTATACTGTCAAATACGGCAGTATTCAACCAGCACTTCAGATCGATGTGCTTAGGCCAGATGGTCATGAATTCCAGGTTTATTTTGCATCTCTTCCTTCCTCTCAGAATGAGAGCAATGAAATCTCCGCCAGGATCTTCTCTACAGATACACTTATTGCAGATAGCCTTACTGGATATAGCAATCTCTTTGCATATACAGTAGACCCTACCAGGCCACAAGTTATGATTTTTTCTGACACAGAACAAAATAAAGTGCTAAAAGGCACGTATGTTATCCGCAACACCTTCTATATGTTTGATCCAAATGACAGTGTTGTCGATTCTGGAGTGATATTAGGTGGCAAAGTATATGGTATCATGGGTACAGACGACTTACGTCGCGATCTGGCTATTGGTCTTCTATGGGGTGCACCTGTTGCACTCTTTATTGGGCTTACCGTGTCAGTGGCAGCAGTATTTATCGGGCTGCTATATGGTATCGTCGCTGGCTACAAGGGTAACCGCACGGACGAAGGTCTCATGCGCATAAATGATGTGTTTTATTCGCTTCCCACTCTTCCCCTTCTTGTGATTTTGTCAGTAACCGTAGGACGTAGCATATTTTTGATAACCGGATTTCTGGTAATATTTGGCTGGGTAGGAATGGCAAAGATAAGCAGAAGCCTTGCGCTGCAGATAAAGAGCCTGGGGTACATAGAAGCAGCAAGACTGATGGGTCAATCAGATACAAGAATAATTTTCAAGCACATAATCCCACAGCTACTGCCACTAACATTTGCGAGCATTGCCATTGCGGTTCCAAGTGCAATTCTAGGTGAGGCTGCGCTTTCTTTTTTTGGCCTTGGCGATCCATCAATTCCTACCTGGGGTCAAATCCTGCACGACGCCTACTCTGCAGGGGCAATCTCTCGAGGTCTTTGGTGGTGGATAGTGCCGCCAGGCCTAATGATAGCAATAACAGGGCTAGCGTTTGTCCTTATTGGCAACGCCCTTGACAAGACAGTAAACGTCAGGTCCCGAAGGGTATAACAATACAGTGTGGATGCCTCAGGATCTCATAATCTTCATCATCAGTGATGTGTTTGTGCGTGTCTCTCTGTCTCTCATACACACAGAGACACACATATGCATCAGACGGCTCTTCCTAATATATTCCTCATCAGCATCCATATAGCAATTAGATGATCTATTGTATGAACTTTAGCTTTAGCTTCTAGCCTTTAATCCTCACTATCTTGATTCTGTCAAGCACCTTCCAGTACTCGACATCCCTACCCTGTACGTCTCCTTGCGCTATCCGGTCCTTTATCTCCTCCTCTACTGCGGTTGTCTCAAAGGTTCATTATATTGAGTAGCCGATGGCATTCAGAGAGATCACATATGGGTTATATAACCCAAAATACACATTATCCTAAGTTTATAATAATTGAAAACTCCGATCTGCTCCTTTGATGCTAAGTCTGGCGTGCTTTGCAGAAAGTGCGAGACGAAACTGAAGTCAGGAAGTATAACGCAAGATGACGTTGAGGCTGCAACAAAGCTGATTGGTTTGGCAGATCGCAATCAGGAAGTCAACAAGTTTACGCTTAGCCGGGCTACAAGAGTGCATGGCGACTTTGTACTCGTGTTCCGCGGATCTGATGTAAGCGTGCTGCGGGGTAACGAAGAGCTTGCCAGCAAGATTGAAAAACAAATGGGACAGAAGGTCTGGTTCGTTGAAACCGAGGTCTCTGAGAGGCGATTCATTGAAAGTCTTTTTCATCCACTCAAGGTATTGTCAGTCAACTTCTTCTGGCTTCCGGAAGCCAACAAGGTTACGAAGGTCATTATTGGCGACGATGCCAAAAATACCCCAGTCAATATAGAGAAAGTTCAAAAGATTGCAAAGGCAATCAGGAACATCGAACTACTAGTAGAGTTCAAGAATAATCAAACGAGGATCTAAGAAAAAATGGCCCTGGAAAACATCAAAAGGACTCATTATGCGTGCCAACTTAACGCTACTCTGGTCGGGCAGCAGGTGAGAGTGGGAGGATGGATAGAGGACATCCGCGACATTGGTAAACTTGCTTTCGTAACAATCAGGGATGTTACAGGTCTATGCCAAGTCATCGTGACAGGTGGCAATCTGCAATCTGCCCTGCAGGCAGCAAGGCAGAGCGCAGTAACTGTTACAGGAATTGTACAAGAGAGCAAGGCGCGAGACTTTCCAGTTGAACTGAAGGTAAGCGAATTTACAGTGCTTACAGAAGCACTCCATCCACTCCCAATAGACCCTACCGGGCGGGTAGAATCTGCCATAGATAAGCGGCTCGATGCACGCGCACTTGATTTACGGAACCCAAGGGTAGCAGCCATTTTCCGGCTGCGCTCAGCAGGACTTAAGATCATAAGAGACGCACTTACGTCGCAGGGCTTTATTGAAGTCACTACTCCCAAAATAATAGGCAGCGCAAGTGAGGGAGGAGCAAATCTCTTTGCATTTGATTATTTCGGCAAGAGAAAGGCCTACCTTGCTCAGAGTCCGCAATTATACAAGGAGCAATTGATGGTTGGCCTTGACAGAGTATTTGAAATTGGACCGTACTTCCGTGCTGAAAACTCGCATACCGTCCGGCACCTATCGGAATTTACAAGCATCGACATTGAAGCTGCATTCCTTGACTACGAAGACGTTATGGATATTTTGGAAAAGGTAGTAAGAAAAGTCGCTACGGAGCTTCATGAGAAACATAGGGCTGACCTGCAAGCAGCTGACTCAAAGGAAATTTCAGTCAGTAAGATAGACAGACTCACCTATGGGCAGTGCCTAGAGGAACTCGCCAAAGACGGCGAAAAGCTTCAATTTGGCGACGATTTGTCAGACTCGGCGCTCAGAAGACTTGGAGAGCTGCATCCCGGATTTTACTTCATCACGGATTGGCCTCTCAAGCTTAAACCCTTCTACATCCACGGAAAGGAAGGCAAACCCCAACTTTCGAAATCATTTGATCTACAATACAGTTACTTGGAGCTTGCATCCGGCGGGCGACGTCTACACGATCCTACGACATTGCGCAGCAGGCTTTTAGAACAGGGCTTGAATCCTGCAAGCTTTGAGGACCACCTCAAAGTGTTTGACTGGGGAATGCCTCCACACTCCGGCTGGGGTCTTGGGTATGACCGCCTGATGATGGTTCTTACCGCATCGCAGAACGTGCGCGATGTTGTCCTGTACCCGAGGGACGCTGAGAGGCTTACTCCCTAGCAGTAATTTTTATGGTAACTTCCTTTACGTATTCGTCATAGACATAAGCCTTCAACCGCCACTCAGTTGTTGAATAAATAAGCCATACGACCGGGTTTATTTCCATGAATTTTATGTCAGTGCTGGATGGCGAGGGCTGCGCAGGATGTGAATGGAAAATCGCTATTACCTGGAGCCCTTTGCTTTCAGCGAGATTATATGCGTCCACCAGTTCTGTCGATTCAATGCTAAATGTGAGAGGAGACTCATCTACGTTTCGCATAGGCAAAATTTCGGCTACTGCATCGTTCTCACCTAGGAGCAAGCCGCAGGACTCGTTTGGGAGCACATCTTTGGCAATACTGACGAGCTCTTCAATCTGTCCTGCAGTAAGCGAGATACTCTGCATTTAACTTGCAGTGACCTTGGCCGTCATCCATGGATGGATCGTGCAGTAGTATTGATACTCACCGGCTTTATCAAATACGAAGGGAAAGCTATCTCCTGCATTTAATATTCCTGAATCAAACCTTCCATCAGGCGTAGGCGTGTTGTTTTGTACGGTGCCCGAGGTTACTGTGTGAGACGCAGTATCGTCATTCTTCCATGTTACCATGCTGCCTACAGTTACTTGCACATCGTCAGGAGCAAAGAATTCTTCATTGGTTGGAACTGATGCTCCATTTGCTATCGACACGCTAGTTACTAACGGGCTTGCCGCACGAGAGTTTGGAGCCATTTGATTGGCCGCTGCCCCTGCCGTGGTAGCGTTGCCTGCTGTTTGATTGGCCGCTGCCCCTGCCGTGGTAGCGTTGCCTGCTGTTTGATTGGCCGCTGCGCCGCCTGTAACTACAAGTGTTGCGCCCATAAATGGATGGAGCGTGCAATAATATTCATATTCAGCCGGTTGCAGGTCGGCGGTGTTTAGGAGCCACTTGGCTGCAGCGTCGATTATGCCGGAGTCAAACACGCCTTCCTGTTTGCTGGTTACGGTATGGGGAGTGTTATCTTCGTTTGTCCATTCAACCCCGTCGCCTTGGTTTACTGTAAGAGGATCAGGATCATAGTCTGGGTTGCCCTCCGCAGAAGCTCCTGGCAGTATCATTGCACTGATTGTGTTCGCAGGTCGAGCCGCTGGTTCCTCGGCGGGAGGCGGCGCTTCCTGTTCTTCACCTGCAGGGACCGACGCCTTAGGTGTCACTAGACCAAATGCATAGAATGTCGTGCCGCCTACGATGGCAGCGCTGATAAATATCACTGCCATGGGCTTGAGGTACTGAACTCCACGGTAGGAGGCGACTGCAAGCACGGTTGCCGGGATGGAGATTATGAGCATGAGGCCAATGTATGCAAAAATGCTTGGAACCTGCGTGCTTACTGTCACGGCCGCAGCAAAACCAAAAGTGACCAGGAAGCCCAGCGTGACAAATGTAGCAGATTTGGCTCTACCTGAGGTCGGAAAGCCATCCTTGAACAGGCCCGACGCAAGAAAGATCATACCGATAAACATAGTCAAAAGAGTAACGGCATGCATCCCGTCGATGAATGTCTTGGCAATGCCTGAAAGAGAAATTCCGACACCGACGATCCCTATTGAAGTAAGACCAATACCGGGTGTCATAAGGTCCCAGTCAGTCATGTTGTTGTACGCTTATTGGGATCTGTTTGGTATACTTAATCGTTTCCTCAGTTACTTATACACCAGTTGAAATCTTTGCTGGAATGCGTGTTTTGCTCGTAGGACGTACTGTAATTGAACCGCATTGAGCAATTAGTCACAGATATGATTTCGCAGTAGACGGGAGGGTAATAAGTGAAGATTCTTTTACGATTAGAGTAGCCCGGTCGAAATGCAGTCATCCCTCTTATCCAGAAGTAAAGGCAGTACTGGTATCACAATGTGGTCTCTCAACGGTTCTAGTCCATTAAAACAAACTACAAATCTAGAGTTATTGATATCAGGTCTTAAGAGTGCATGCAGCACACCAAAGAACCGTGCCTTTAGCAGACCTTTTCGACATAAGCGAAAGCGATGCAGTCTGGGATGCTTGGCTTAACACCGTGACTCTGCTAGATATACTTGAGAACATTCAGCAGATTAGTCAATATTATGACCTTCAGCAGGCACGCAACAAAATAGCGAAGATCTATATGCTTGCTGAATCTCACGCCATAGACAAGAAGAACATGAAATGCTTTTGTGGCTTATCAGATGGTGAACATGCATTATTAAAGCGAAAGATAATGAGGTTCTTCAAGCTACAAGTGGCCAATTTGAAGCATTTCGTATATTGAGCCTCTAGAGAACGAATAAATTAAATGCGAGCAAGGGGAGAATTCGATCGAGTTAAGCCTGTGACCGTACGTGACTACGTAGAAGTGTCAAAACCAAGAATCGTGGTTGTACTTGTAGTAACGGCTATTGCTTCACTTTTGGCGGCTACCAGGTTTGATTCTACTCCTGCCATTGCATGGGATGTCAGTGCTTGGCAGATAGGCTTTCTGACTCTTGCAGGGGCTCTAGCTTCAATGGGAGCGAGTGCTCTTAATCACTATTACGATAGAGATATTGACAGGATAATGCAGCGGACTGCAAAGCGACCGATACCTGACGGTAGGCTTTCCGCAAAGAGTGTGTTTGCATATGGGTTTACGCTATGCACGCTTTCGATTCTCATTGCATTTTTTACCCTTAATCCAGTTGCCACCGGAATGATTGCTATTGGGATCCTCTTTTACGTCATAATATACACAGCTTGGCTCAAGCGTATTAACGCCTCAAATATCGTCATTGGGGGTTTTGCAGGAAGTGCCGCTTCGATGGCGGGCTGGGCCACTGCAACCGGATCGATTGATCTATTAGGCTTTTTGGTAGGATGGCTCGTTTTCATGTGGACGCCTCCCCACTTTTGGTGCCTTGCAATAAGGGCAAGAGAAGAGTATGCAAGCGTAAATGTTCCGATGCTACCAGTGCTCATTGGAAATCAGAGGACAGCAAGCTATATCATGATCAATACCGCAATCCTGTTGCCATATTCAGTAGCTCTGGCATTTTTTGGACTTGGCTTGCTATACACCGCAGTTGCAGCGGTTTCCGGCTCGTTAATGCTAGCCTATCACTACAAGCTGACTAAGAACCCGACGCCAGAATTTGCATGGAAAGCATACAAGGTCACTGCACCGTATCTTGTCGTGATATTTATAGCGCTAGCACTTGATGCCTTATTTTACTATCCACTAATGCCACCGTTTTCTATTCATCTTCTTCCTGTTATCGGTTAAGAACGAGTCTCGGAATCTGCTGTCAGCTCGATTCTGCGCTTGTCCTTAGATACCCAGGAAACCCTTACAAGGCCGTATATTTCGAGGTCCATCAGAGTCTTATTAAAGTCAGAATCTGCAAGTGTGAGACCCTCCTTTTGTAGAGCGTTCATAAGATCAGTATCTGTCATCGTGCCTGCTTGGCGGATCTTCTCATATACAAGGTTTCGAATTGGATATTTCATTATTGTCATTTATCCTTGAAGGACCTAACAACGGACGAATTCAAAATAGATGCATTAAGATAGATAAGGATTTCGGCTATCGCTATCCATATCAACAGGTTAGATACCACAAAGACTGTCAAGAGAGTCGTCATGGCGCTAGGAGTAGTATTATAACCATGGCCGCCATCGCTCCTAAAAATCCATCCATCCTTATCAAATAGTCCTTTCATCCAAGATGAGCAAACAACCAATCGAGCAGACCGAGCAGACCTAAAGTCTTTGTTTTTACCTTTGTTTTTATATTCAAGAAAAATGTATGACGGCAAATCTTTCTCTTAATCTTATTTTTGATATAATAGATTTTCTAAACAATACTGTTGCTGGATATCTTGGCTGACTAGCTCGCTTTTTTTCAAGGGGAAAGAATTGCTTTTGAGATACAAAAAAAATGCAGCAACGAATTGTTTCTTATTTCTCATCTCTAACAACATTTTTAGCAGGCCATATCAAAGCTAACAAAACCGTTGCAAGTATTTTTATGGTTTGATCGCAAACCTCAAAGATAGATACCTTGATAGATAGAGGCAATTAAAGAACCTCAGAATAGCCTACTCATAACGTGCATGTATTATGATTAACCGTAAAAGGTCCTATCAATAGGCTTGGGCATGGCATACGTAATGTTTTTCTTCATCGATTCGTACCAATCCTCTACATCCTTTGTTATTGATGGACGTACGAGTCTTAACGCGTTGGCAAAGTTTGCACTTGAGATGACATCAGACCTGTTCTGGAGAGCTAGCACACCAGCTTCTCTACAAAGAGCAACCAAGTCCGCTCCGCTAAAGTTCTTTGTGGATTGAGCTATCCCTTCCAGGTCTATGTCGTCTGTAAGTGGCATAGGCCGTGAGGTTATCCTCAGTATCTCAAGCCTTGCCTTGTCATCAGGGGGTCCGACATAGACTATCTGGTCTAGTCTGCCTGGCCGCAACAATGAAGTGTCGATTAGATCCGGCCTGTTTGTAATGCCAACTACTATCACTCCACCACTTCCTGCATCATCCATTTCCGTCAGTATCTGACTGAGAACCCGCTCATTGCCTAATACGTCATCTTCATGCGCCCTTGGCCTTGCAAGGGAATCGAGCTCATCAAACACAACTATGCAAGGTGATGAAGCCTTAGCCTTTCTAAAGATTTCCCGTATCGCCTTCTCAGACTCGCCGACCCACTTGCTGAGCACTTCAGGTCCCCGCACGGCGATAATGTTGGCATTGCTCTCTGTGGCTAATGCCTTAGCAAGGAGACTCTTGCCTGTGCCGGGCGGACCATAGAGCAATGCTCCTCTTGATGGTCTAATTCCCATCTTGGCAAATTTGTCTGGCTCTTTGATTCCCGTTATGAGGCTGTCGTGCAGAGTCCTCTTTGCTTCATACAAGCCACCAACATCCTCCCATTTGACGCCTGCTACTTCTACGTAAAATTCTCTCATTGCAGTCGGGATGATCTCTTTCATCCCTTCCTTAAAGTCGCGATCAATGATCATCATGCTCCCCAGGATCTCTGGCGAGATCCTCTCACCCTCTAGTTCGATCTCAGGCAGGCAACGC
>Ga0126310_10000058_pt1 | contig 29077 bp, 30 predicted proteins | sample Plot60_FD_92540 | JGI IMG/M metagenome (GOLD analysis project Ga0126310, IMG submission 92540) | Serpentine soil microbial communities from UC McLaughlin Reserve, CA, USA - Plot60 | ecosystem: Environmental > Terrestrial > Soil > Grasslands | place: USA: UC McLaughlin Reserve, Lake County... | reverse complement strand
GTCAATATAATAGATGGCTTTGGCAGTTCAACATTTTTTGGAAGCTTATCTATATCTTCTGATCCTATCGCTACTACTGGCTTCCGTACAGAAGCTTTTAATCTAGTAGCTAGATCTTTTCTACTACTATTAGTTCACGCTGTTGGTCTATTAACTTAAGAAATCCTATATAGATTTGTTCTTATTCTGCATATGCCCTCGTTCTAATCTCAGATAGAACATCTTCAAATGAATTTGTAAATTGTGTTGCAAGTCCGCCCATTTTGGATATATTTTCTGCACCCAATTGTTCTTCAGCCTTTATCTGTTTTGCATCTATGAGATCTTGTGCTTCTTTGATCTTTTGCTCTGCAGATCTTGTTCCTTCCTGTACCATTTCTTTAGCCTCATTAACTGCTCCTTTGACAACTTTTTCTACATCATTTTGTCCACGTTCCTTTGTTATATCTTGTATTGGTACAACCTTTTTCTCTGCTGCTTTAGCCCCAGAACTTAATGCTTCTTTAATCTCAGTAACTATGTATTTAGTAACTTTTCAACAGTTGCATGTTCTTATCAAAATTATTTGAGTATATTACCTTCTCAAGCTAATATATGTCACAGAACGATTATCTTTTGTTCTATCAATCATCATAATTAGAATCTGAAATATTCATAAAATACTGTCAGCATGCTAAATAAAATCTTTTAACTATATTATAGCTTGTTTATACATTTTGAAACGAGTAGGATATACTTTCAAAAAGCAACAAGATATTTTTAGAGATCGAATCATGTATAATAATTATCTAAAGATTCTTTGATAATCATTTCTTATAGGTGATTCTTATCATACTATATTTTCCATTATATAAGTCTGATTGTAACTTATATGTGCGAGTCTAACTTTGCATAGAACAATTTTCTGTAATGGTTATAGGATATATACCTACACATAGACTTACAATGGCATCACATGAAGGACCCACAATTTTATGGAATATGCTCAAGGGGAAGAAGGTCAGAAGCAATGACGGAAAGGATGTCGGCGAAATTAAAGAAATATCTTTGAATTTCTTACGCTTGGAAAAGGGTACAATAAGTAAGGACAAATTTTGGATTCCAAAATATATTGCTGATGCTTTTGATGGTAAGACATTATGGCTTTTAGTGAACGAAGAAGAACTCCTTGGTAAATATTTCTATGGCAGTGAACCACCAGCAGATCAATATTCAAAAGACTTTGAAGCGTTTAAAACAACATCCTATGGACAAAAGATAACATTTCTTCCAGACTTGGATCAAAATGTGAGAGTAATAGAAGAAAAAACTACCGGCGTCGAGACTAAAACTCAGAAAGAAACAGAATATAAAAATATTCGAGATATGGAATAAAGATGTTTAAAATATCTTAACAATAAAAGAGCCAAAAACTACTATTCTTTATAGAATAATATTTATGCTGAGGCATATCATCTATTCCCCTCTTAATTTCATTGCTAGATCTACTATCACATTTAGTAACAATTTTTCATAATCTTAATACTTTTCACTACCTATCAGAGAAATTTTGTTATTGTCAAGATTAATAATTGATTACTGAAAAATTATCTCTTGATGGACCACCAACAAATTACTCCTCGGATAACGTTATGGCTATCTTTTGCTTCGTTGGTTCTCCTGTATAGTGTTATGCTAATAGGTGTATACATTAGTGCTTCTAACTTTGGTTTATTTTGTACCGAATGGCCACTTTGTCCTAATGGATTTAATCTCCCACCTCCAAAATATCTCTTTGAACACTATCATAGAGTTTTAGTCGTCATTACAGGAATTTTCATTTATACTACTTCTGTATATGCTATTAAAAATGCTAGAAACACACGAAAGTATGCCATTGCATCGAGTGTTATCATTTCATTGCAAATTTTATTGGGTATGCTAGTGGTCAATACAAAATTACAACCTTTGATTGTGGCAATACATTTATCAACTGGGGTTCTGCTATTTGCTATGACATTAATGACTTTTCTGTCAGCTTATAAAATGACAGGTAAAAAATCTGCAATATAAGAATTACAATACACTTACTCCATATGAGTTCAAAAATTGCAAATTAATGTTAATAACAATAATATCTAAATATGACTGTAGTTAAAGTCTATATACTCACATTTTTAGAGATATATTGGTCTAACCATACAAGTAGACGAAAGAGATAAATTGAAAGTAAAGTCTGTTGTATCAATGAATAAACAACAATCTGCGAATAACGCAATTTTGTATGGAATTGCGTTTTTAGCCTTACTTGCACCATTTTTATTAGATATCAGCAGCCAATTTATACAGCAAGCAGTAGGACAAGATACTGCTACAATAAATGCAACCACTACAGCAATTAATCAAACTGATAGGACTTTAATGCCATTTGTGATTAATATTACCCGTAATGCCAATGCAACAGGTACTGCAGCGGATTATATCGTAAATGTAACAACCTCTGGTTTGACTAATACATCTGCAATGTCAGACAATCAAACTGGCCTTGAGATAACACCTTTTCTTGTAGACGCACTTCGTAATACTAATGCAACAAGCATAGCAGCAGAATACATAGTAAATGTAACAACCGGGGGTAATGATACAACTCCACAATAAAAATATATCATCATCCTTTCTTTATTCCTGAAACAAAATTATGATATTAGTAGAAATAAGATTTATTATTTTTGTATTCTATATTTATCAAATCTACAAACTAAGAAACACTAAATGTGAAGATATTATTTCGCATTAGACAATCTGTTTCGAACTCTTTAGCAATTCAACAAGTAAAAGAAAGATAGATGACCTTACTGCAGAATTACGCCGGATGTAATCTACATCGATCTAATTTGAAGTAATGCCAAAACTGCCGATGATAATACATTAGGTAAATTTAAAATATGTGTTTTTATATTAATTTTGAAAAAGTTCTTCATTAGTCATTTCAAGAACGCTCATGATTGATGTTAAAAAATACATAGATATCCAATCATAAATACGATTTAGATATTCGTTTATATAAATCAATAACGATATAGGAACGCTGCAGTACTATCTACAACTCCACAGAAGTTGGCCAAGATTGTTAACAATTTTATTTGACTTCCACCAATAAACGCATGGGTTTGTGTGTACCCAATACAAAAAACAGATACAATACACGCGACTTTAGCATCTATGGATATGTTTAACTTACATCCTTCCGAATTAGCATACATTGTATGCCATGTTACTATATTATTAAATAATCAATAAACTACAGCCAGTGTCGAATTTTTAGAAAATCATCAATAGGCTCTTTTTTAAGCAATTTAATTAAAGCCAGAGCCTGGGGAACTGATAACATGGGTTTCTTGAAATGATTGTCAATAGATATTCTTGGACAGGCAACTTGTACAAATGCATCGATTCCTTTGAAAATTTGTATACGATCTTCGGTAATATCTGTCAATGCAATTAACTGCACCTTCTTTCGTAACTGTTCAAAAGATTTCTTCAATTCAAGTGCCTTTATATGTGCAAACTGTCCTTCTTTTAATCCTATTATAATTCCTATTGTTTCTGCATCCAATGCTTTATAGATTGATAAAATGGCTTTCTTTTGTAGTTGTTTAGCAATTCCAGTAACATCAGAATAGTCTTCGAAGTATGGATCTAGCATATAGGTAGGTTTTCCTGTAGATATTGCAACACTTATTGAATGAAATGTGCTTTGACCGAGGAAAATATAAGCGTCGACTTGGTTTTGAACGTTATAAGCTGGATAGAATTCGCAGCCAAAAACCTGTGCATCATTTAGCTGTCCTTTTCCTCTACCTATAATTACTTGATAATCAAATTCTTCAAAGACCTCTCTGACACGTGTGATTTGATTTAGGTGTTGACTATCAGTTACTAAAGATATCGAATTGTAATTTTTACTTTTAAGTTCTAATGCGCATTTTCTTGCTACCCTATCGAAAATGATATCATCAAATGCATTAACCATTACGACTTTTTCATCAAACATTTCCATAGATATAGTATGACCGATATTGAATAAAATTTCAGCTCCTAACATATTTGCTGCATGAGTATTAAGATCGCATGAACCCCAACATGTATCTCCAATAACATAGGCAGGAATACCAAATTTTTCGGTAATATTACTTGCACTATTTTGAATTTTCGGTATAAGAGCTTCTGGCCCATTAAGTGCTACAGAATGAGGCTTTCGTTCATCTATTATTCTGAAGATTCTTTTTTCATCTATTATCATCATATATAGTTAACCAACTTAATAGTAGATGATTTCCAGATTGTCGATATTGTCATTGTTTCATGTACGATATAATAAATGCAATCTATTTCCCTTGTAAATAGTACTTTTTTATCTATTTGCATTGATATGTATCTCCAATAATGAGAAAATATAATTAAATTTAAATTATACGAAATTAGTGAAGCTTATTTGCATGTTTTATCTACCGCCACAATTGTTAAGTTTATGGTTCTTCATATAAGTTACTTTTTATAAAACATTATTTGTGCGGATACATTTTTGGATCAAAGTGAAAAAGATTAAATCATCAAATCATCAGTATGACAATTATGTTAAATACAAAACAATATTTATTATTAAAATACATTGTTAGTAAGGGGTTAGTAGCCAGGTTCGTATACTATATTTTTAATACATTATAAGTACAGATCAATTCGTAATATCAATAGAATAGGTATTGCTAAGAATTGCCGGCACTTTATTAGCACCACCATTCTTGAATTGAACGCTTATTTTTTCACTATTTGTATCAACCACGATTTGGAACCTATTAGAACCTTTGGCAGTTTGAAAGACATGTTCAAACTTAATTGGAACAGAATTATTTCTTAAGGACTCGGGAATCTGCGGTTCAAAATGGATCTTATTCTCAATCATATTCATTTTCATCCCCAACATCATCTCACGCAGGGCATAAATATACATCCCAACCGACCAAGCCTGAAGTATACAAGAATTAAATGGTTCAGGTCTATCACCTCTATATGTTTCCGCAAACATACCGTTTTCAGCTAAGATCCGTTCTGCCATTGATTCTATATAATATAAAGCCTGCTCTCTTCTTCCGAATTTAATTTCACTTATAGCAGCCCATCCTGTAACTAGGGGCCAAACAGCACCATCATGATAAAGGCTCGGATGATACTTGGGATCTGATGCGCTCAACGTTCTGACACCCCAAGCAGTGGTAATATCATCTTTTTCAATCCTTGTGAGAACATATTCAGCTTTGGCTCTATCTCGAACGGCATCCGTCATCAAAAGTACTAATGCATTGGGTCGTATACTGGGATCCTTTGATCCATCCCTTCTTATGGTATCATGATAAAACTTGGTATTGGCATTCCAATATTCTATATCGATTTTATTCCGTAGTTCTTCGGCTGACTTTTGCCATTTTTCCCTATTATAATTGTCTCCTACAATCTTAGCTAGATTACTTCCTATTTTCAAACTTTCGTAAAACAGAGCTTGAATATCATTTGCACTTTTCCTTCTATCAATATGATCCATCCATGTAGAATCTTGTATAGGTAATTTTTCAGCAATTCCTGTAAATCCATGCTCAATCAATCCATCACCATCAGAATCTTTCAAAAATCCCCAATTTACAAGGTCGGTAATGGATTTCCATCGCTTTTCCAAATAGTTAATATCACCTGTAGATAACACATATTCATGTATCGCCCATGGGAAAAGAAAAGTAGAATCAGCTGACCCATAAGTGGTATTATGTAGGAAAGCCTGCCCACTTATTATCATAGGTAACTCACCTTTCTTTGCTATTGATGAGGTTTTTTTAGCTTGATAGCGCAGAAAATTTTCAATTGTTGAATATGCAAAGTAGTAATCCTCCATGGACAAATAACCTCTTAGCGACCAACCAGTATCTCTAGCCCAATAATTAGGGAATCTCGGTAGTCCCGCACATATTCCAGTTCCTAGTTCATCATATTCTGCCTTTAAGTATTCCATGCTTACCTTTGCTTTTTCCAAAGCTTTGATTAGTTTCGCAATAGTTGGATTTTGTTTTGCAGTTGATTCAGCATATAAAGTAGAAGAGGAGGCTGCTATGAAGTGTTCCTGGGTGTGTTCTAAAAGCTGTCTGTAATTATCCCGAATAAACCGGTATTCTTTTATGCAATCTTTAGAACTTTTAAAACTGCCAGTACCGACAAGAGAAATCTCACCACTCTTTCCTGCTTCAATTTCAATGTCATAAGATAGCTCCAGGTCATTATCAAAAGAATCCATTAGAATTTTAGAAGGTCTCAAATCTTTCGGTGCAACTCCAATTGTTCCATAATAATGAGCAACACCTTTTTTGGCACTTGTTTGAATTTGCAGGCAATTATCAGTTGTAATCAGCTTTGAATAATTACTTTGAGAAATAGCAGCAAGACCGTAACTCGTTATATTGCCATCAATAAGAAAATGAATTCGAATCTTTCGTTTGGTTTTTTTTATGTTTTTCTTTGAACCCATTTTTGAAAAATCAGTATGTCTATCTAATAGATCAAGTTCTAACCGCATAACAAATCCTCTGTAATCTGTAGGTACGAAGAGTGTTCTTTTTACTTGCAATCCTGCTACTTCATGCCTAGTAGAGAGAAACCCTTTCTCATGTCTGGAAGATACAACAAAATTTGGAAGCCGCTTACGTACACCATCATCCATAGAAATTTCAACTATGATACGACCAAAAGCTCGTGCGGGAGGAACATATAATCCTCCATTATCATATCTCGCACCCATCCATGTCCAATTAGCAGAAATTGATCCGTTAGATGAACAAACTATATATGCCTTTTTCCCAGATAATATCAATGGGTTAGTAAAGTTCTTAAAGATAGTATCTTCGCTCGTTGTAGCAGATTCTTGATCATCAACCATATTAGAAGAGAGAAGGAATCTTTCTCTCTGTTCTACTGCATAATCACTGAATGCAAAGGGAATAATTATTTGTTCGAAGCCTTCAAGTTTACTCAAAATTACAATTTTGTGTTTCTTTTTTTCTTCCAATCCATCTTCCTTTATTATCAAGAATCTTGCGCTTTGGAAAGGCTTAAATGGAATAGGTCTAACTTCAGAAAGTACAGACGCATTTACTACATCCTCTGATGTTGCAATAAAAATTGATTTTTTTGGGACAGGAATTCCATTTATATAGACATCAAGTGATACAATATTTCCGCCTAAAGGTACGGGCGGATTTAGCAAAGAGAAAATAAATCCCTGATGTTTACTCTCGCCCTCGACTATCACTACATTTTTTAAACTTCCCTCAATATAGGAGAGTACAGTATGTGTTTTATCTAATGTCCTTACCATCCTAATACACCTAACTATCCGTATTAGCAGCAAATGAAGAATAACCCACTTAAATTTTAAACTATAAAACAGTTTATAGGACTATCAATATTTAGTACCTATATCAATCCGTAAACTATATGTTGATACATAACAGTATTAACAAATATTATATTTATTAGCATTAGACAAATGCTAATTTAATATTGAAAATAGACTATATAATAAAAAATGACATCTATTGGTAAAGTCTTGATCGGGGATAATTATCCAATAAGGATAATGGGAATAATTAATACGAGTCCAGAATCTTTTTACAAGGAATCTATTAAAACTAGCACCGAAGAAATTGCTGGAACAGCTAGTGAGATGCAGAATAGTGGAGCCGATATAATAGATATTGGTTCAATGTCAACAGCACCCTACCTTCAAACTATCATTCCAATTGAAGAAGAGATCAAAAGAATGAAGCAAGCAATAAATATAGTTAGGAAAAGTTGTAACTTACCAATTTCAGTCGATACTCCAAGATCAATGGTGGCTAAAGAGGCTATCGCCTTTGGTGCTAATGTTATCAATGATATTACTGGACTAAAGTATGACAAAGAGATGGCAGATATTGTATCAAAATCAAATATCCCAGTCATCATAGGTGCATATAATGGGAACCAATTACCATCAACGGCTAACTTAGGAAAAATTTCTGGTACAATTAAACTTCTAAATGAGAGTATCACTATTGCAAGAAGAGCAGGTATTGATAACGACAAAATAATAATAGATCCATGTATTGGATTTTTCCGGAGTGATGGTAAAAATCCATTCTTTACACATATGAAAGATGTACCTTGGTATAGTCGGGACATTGAAGTAATTTCAAAGCTAAATGATATAAAGAAACTGTCAAAGCCGGTTTGTGTTTCTGTTTCAAGAAAATCATATATAGGTAAGTTATTTAAACTGGATGCGAAGGACCGCTTAATTCCGTCACTGGTGTGCGAAGTAATATCTACTTTAAATGGTGCAAACTTAATTAGAACACACAACGTAAAGGAAACAGTTCAGGCACTTACAATGTTAAGTTTACTTCATTAATGGATTTTGCTCGGTAGAGTATATTTTCCAAAGTGATTTATCTGATGTACATATATTTAATTAGATAAGCAACGTAGATCGGTTATGATAAGAGAGGCTGTCACTTTTCAAGGAGAGCGTGGAGCCTATAGTGAAATGGCGGCCTTACAATATTTTCCAAATGCAAAAGTTTTGCCCAAGAAATCATTTCAAGATGTATTCGATAGCATAGAAACTGGCGAAGCAAATTATGCGGTAGTACCTATTGAAAATTCTATAGAGGGAAGTGTAAATGAAACTTATGATTTATTATTACAGACAAAAATAACTGTATCGGGCGAGATTTATCAGAGAGTTAGACATTGTCTTATTGTAAATAAAGGCATAACCATAGATCGAATAGTGGTAGTATATTCACATCCTCAAGCCATTGCACAATGCAGAATTTATCTTCAACTAAAAAAAATTGAGTCTGTTCCTACATATGATACCGCGGGTGCCGTAAAGATGATCAAAGAAAAAATAATTATGAATGCAGCTGCAATAGCTAGCAGAAGAGCGGCAGAAATATACGACATGGATGTTTTGGAAGAAGGAATAGAAGATAGAAAAATTAATTTTACAAGATTTTTGGTACTCTCAAAAACAAAAACAAAACCAACGGGTCATGATAGGACCTCTATTATATTTTCCGTCAAACATTTGCCAGGCGCGCTCTTTAGTATTCTGAAGGAATTTGCCAGTCGACAGATAAACCTTACTAGAATAGAATCACGTCCTACTAAGGAAACCCTCTGGGAATATAATTTTTATGTTGATTTTGAAGGCCATCACGAAGATGAAACTATTAAGAAAGCGCTGCAATCTATAAAAGACAAAAGCATATATTTCAAAATTCTAGGCTCTTATAAAAAAGCAGAATTATATTAACTAACGTTTTTCAAATCTAATGGCCAATCCTGTTATAATTAATCCTGTTATTATTAACATCATAGGTCCACTGAATGCTATTCCATTGAGCTTGTTCTGAGCATAACCTTCTACATATAAATCTGAATTGCCTATATTATCGATCTCGATTTTATATTCTCCTTCTTTTTTTGCTGTAAAATTATAATTAAAATCGGAAGTTCTTCTTACTTGGGATTTTATCATATGTTTGCCTGGATCTGTAATAGTGATGTTGAAAATTGAACCTGTAATTATAATATCTGCCGTGCCACCAATGTTCATATTCGGAGTTAAAATATCTGTCATTCCGGCTTTTAGAGATCCGTGTAATGGCACTTCTGCAGGTTTTGAATATGAATATAAAAGGATAACTCCTATAACTATGAATACAATCCCTGCAGCCAAAAGAATATAGAATCTTATGGATCTTGATGATTTACGTGACATTCTACATCATTTCATCATCTGATATTATAAATATTCAATTAGTATTAACGTGGAAGAAGAGATCAACTAAGAGATGCGTATATATTATATAAATATGATTAAATACAGTCTGGCTAGAATAAAATCTGAAGTATGTAAGGAAATTTCACAATACTTACACCAATCATGGTATCTTATATAAATACTGCATCATCAACTTAATTAATCATGATGACAAAGATATACGAAGATAGATCTCAGCTACAAGAATTTGAATTAATTAGTAAAGATGAATTAATTGAACAAGTTCTATACGATACCAATACAGAGGAAATTAATGATATACTATCACGGAAAGTCAAGATGAGACTTTATAGGTAACAGATAATTTATGATTTGGAAGAAATAATCATAACTAGCAAGAAAGTATGTGTGTTAACAATAAGAATATTACCTTCAAAAACTACAAAATTAACTCATCAGATCGGCACGTGTGACGAAAAATAATAAGTATATAATCTAATAGAAATTCCAAGTGATTTTATGAGTGATAAGAGTAGTAGCCATAGTTCATTTTATTATATCACGAGCTAATATTGAGTATTATGTATAAAAACTGTCTCAGGTTGATCTATAGATAATATTGTATTCTACATTAAGTTCACATCGTGAGGCTGGCTTTCAATATAACCAGCAGGCGTAATTTTGATAAATTCTGCATTTTTCTGCATTTCCGAAATTGTTTTTGCACCGCAGTAGCTTAAGCCTGACCGTAAGCCACCTACCAGTTGCCTTATAATATCAACTACACTGCCTTTATAGGGTACCATTGCTTCGACTCCTTCCGGGACATAGTCGTTCAAATCACTAGAGTCTACAACCTGTAGACCTTCTTCCCTATACTTCCTACCCAGGGAGGCATAGAATGATGCCATGCCCCTATACATTTTGAATTTTTTTCCATTCTTGACAAGCGTTTTTCCAGGACTCTCATCAGTTCCTCCGAACATGCTGCCAACCATTACAGAAGATGCCCCGACTGCTAGCGCTTTTGTTGTGTCTCCTGACGTTCTGATACCACCATCAGAAATTACTGGAATATCATAATCTCTTGCCACTTTAACGCTTTCCATGACTGCTGTTAATTGCGGAACACCTGACCCTGTAACTACTCTTGTTATACAGATAGAGCCAGAACCTACACCCACTTTCACTGCATCGACTCCAGCTGTAATTAAATCCCTAGCACCTTCACCGGTAGCAACATTTCCAGCGATAAGTTCGCAATGAGGAAATGCTTTTTTGATCATATTTACTGTGTTGATAGCATTATCGCTATGACCATGAGCAATATCAACTATTATTGTGTCAGCTCCTGCATCTAAGAGTGCTTCTGTCCTTTCCAAAAAGTCACCTTTTACACCAACTGCGGCTCCAACAAGCAGTCTGCCTTTTTTGTCTTTAGATGCAGATGGATACTGATCCATTTTCATAATGTCCTTACTTGTAATAAGACCTACAATTCGGTTTTTATCATCAACTACAGGTAATTTTTCAATTCTGTGTTTGTGAAGAATTTCTTTTGCTTGTTCCATTGTAGTTCCATATTTTGCAGTGATAACATTGGTAGTCATCAATTCAGAAACTTTGTGTTCCATGTTCTTTTCAAATGTAATGTCTCTATTGGTAATAATGCCGTCAAGTGTCCTATCCTTGTCTTCTACAAGCAAACCCGATACGCCGTATTCCCGCATCATTTTCTTTGCTTCATATACTTTCATATCAGCTTTGATAGTATATGGCTGCTCGATCATAACTGATTCAGAACGTTTTACTCTTAAAACTTCGTCAACTTGGTCACCAATAGCCATAAATCTATGAATAATCCCGATACCTCCTTCTCTAGCCAAAGCTATTGCCATTCCAGATTCTGTAATTGTATCCATATTTGCACTTACAAGCGGGATATTTATAGTGATATTTCTGGATAGTTTTGTTTTCAAATCCGTCTGAGTTCTGGAAATTACTGGCGACCGTTTAGGAACAAGTAATACATCATCAAACGTCAGACCTTCTTTAATGTCCAATATTCCCTTATTGTCTAGCCGCTTTGTAGGATTATAAGCGTTTAGTTATTTAAAGAATGGGTGTTCTTGTAATAATTTTTTATTATTCATTATATTCGCGATAACATATTTTCACCATTCTATTATCATATACATTCGCTACGTTGCGATCTAAAGCACATTTTATTATCCATTTTATAAAGTCAATTATAGACCTATTTCGTGCTCTTAAAGTCATTCAGTATCATAGCTGCTTTATATTATCAGACTACTAAGGTTTGCAAGAAATAAGAAGTGTGGCAGATACCCATTTTATAATAAATGTATGAATAAAGATAATGAAACAGATAAGGCTAAAAAATGGCAACAGAGATAGATATAAGTGTTGAAATTGTAGACTTTAAGCCTAATGTAGGTAAATAATGAACAAGATGATAGAAAGTATAAAATTCAATAGTCGTTCATATACTTTAAATTTATCGCCTTTTTATACATAAAAATATAATATACATTATTAGTAGTTGATCGATTTGCTAAAATTATATTTTTTAGCAGAAATATTAAATACACTTTGTATCACCGCTGTTTAGCCAGTAGGTCCAACAGACAATATGGGTATATAGATCAGCCAATATCTAGGCATAACTATAATGGTGCTTTTATTAATAAAAGAATAGGCAGTATCACTTTGTAATTAAATATTCCTAAGAAAAGAAGAATGAGTTATTATATGAACGTCTAATTATAATATAATAAATTAGGAATAATGGAAGAATAAGCAAAACATAAGGTGTTTTTATTTATTATGTTTCAAAAAAAGGCACAATAAGGGACCATCATTAAATATGAGTTTATAATAATCTATTCAAATACATTTAATTATTATTACCAATTATATTATTCATTTAAAAACATTGTCAATAATGATATTCAAGTGGAATTTCATCATTATTGCATGTTATGAATTAATCGGAAGGTTTCTTTACCATAGTCGTGCGTTAATTTTCGCTCTTCATATACTCCGCACTCAATGCATTTTACACTATTATGTACGCGAACAGTATCACCGCCACAATTAAAACATAGCGTATATAGAACTCCGAATTCTTTTTCATCGATTGTTATATGTATTGTTGAATTTAATAGACTTATTACTCGTCCTCGTATAATATCTCCGACTCTAAAAATGGTTCTGCTGCGTCTATCTCCCCTTTCACGCCATCCTCCACCTCCGCTATTATTGCTACCGCCGCTTCCCGTTCTAGCGGATGCGATTGCAGAAAATCCGGCATATGACTTCTTCTCGTTTATATATAATACTCTTACAGACATCATACTACCAAATAGCATCTCTAGGTAGCCAACTAGAACATCACCAATTTTAGGCAGCATCGGCGAATTTTTCGGGTTAATCTTTACTATCCTTCTTTTAAAATCATATACTCGTGTACCTACGGCTTTTGATCGGATAGTTCCATCTGTTATGTAGGTATTCTTCCCACCTTCAAACTCTTCAATGAGTGCCACTTGTTCACCTGGAAAAATTGGTGTTACTGCATGTTTGTCTTTGATCATCTACAGATGTATCTCAATGAGTTTTTAGATATAATTGTTACACTAATGTTTAATTTCGCTATTTGCTAAAAATTATACTTTTCGTACACTATGCTCCTTTCTAACCGACTATAACATTCATCTTCCAAAAGAGCATTTCATATCATTTAACACGTTATAAGCATAGTAATTTCTTCCAAGAATCCATTTAAGAGGAAGGCCAAACTGTATTTGCAATATATTTACAGATACGTTTAGTTATTTAAAAAATCACATTGTTATGCCATGTCTTTATACCATTAGCTTTATAGTTTTATTAGTATGTTTTCTCTTGCCTAAATTTTTAATTCTTTCTGTATATAAGTTATAGCAAATCGCTCTGATTAGATATCAAATCATTTTAGCTATTCACTACTCCGAGTCAAATTTAGAGGCTGCTAGGCTCTGCCCAAATTTGTTGATACAACAATCAAATTGTTTGTATGATTTTCTGGATTTGTTGCAAAGTAATGCCGATATTAGTTCGTTAGAAAAAATATATATATTATTACAAATATATATAGATGAGAATGATTTTCTCTGGCTCACAATTATTCTTATGAAAAATCAGTTGAAGAGATAACATTTTCGGGCTATTCACAAAACTATTGTGTATCTTTTGTAAATATGGTAAATTCCATAAAAACTACTAGCGAAATTACTGATCCTAATAAAATTAGCAGGTATTATTCAATATTTCTCAATACACTGTCTACAATAGCCAAAAACTTTAATGCTAAAATAATCAAGGTTATAAGTGATGGGTTAATATTTTACTTCCCAGAAACCAATGATTCTAGCAACAAATCTGCTTTCAAAGATGCAATAGAATGTTGTCTTACAATGATAACAGCAAATATAATCATCAACGAAGAATTACATAAAGAGAAACTGCCATCTGTTAGTTACAGGATAAGTGCTGACTATGGTAGAGTTGAGCTTGCGAGGTCTACAACTTCACAAAATGGTGATTTGTTTGGTCCTACCATGAATGTTTGTGCAAAGATAAACTGCAAGGCAAAGCCAAACAGTATGGTAATTGGCTGCAACCTGTACCGCATGATAAAGTCATTTTCTTTCTCCACTGAGGATTACCAATTCGAAGAAATTGGCGAATATTTGGTCGGCTTTAAACAACACTATACGTTATATTCTGTTATAAATGGTAATAGAATCAACAAGAATCAATCAAATACAAAAAAATTGATTTCAAATATGAAATATCCACAAATGTGTCCTTCACAGATGAACAAAGAATCATTATTATCCATTGAACCTGAAAACCAACAAAATAAGTATTCAGCAAATATCATGCTTGTAGATGACGAGGAAGACGTGCTAGTTACTTACAGGTCATTTCTTGATGCTGAAGACTACAAGGTAGAAACTTTTACAGATTCAGAGACAGCACTGAAGCATTTTGCAGAGACAAATGTACAGAATTACGATTTGATAATTTTGGATATAAGAATGCCTGGTCTAAATGGGCTCCAACTTTATTGTAAATTAAAAGAGATTAATATAGCCATCAAGGTATTGTTTGTATCTGCACTTGACGCAATTGATGAGATCTTGAGTGTATTACCTGACGTAAAGCCCAAAGATATTATAAGAAAGCCAGTTCAAAGGGAATACTTTGTTAGTGCTATCAAAAGAGCATTAGGATAGTTCACTTTACAATACATATTACTTAGGAGTGAGAAAAATCTTTATGAGATCAATAGAACATCTGCATAATTTTCTTTCGTAATTACCAAATTTTAGATTCTTCTATTATATATTTATTCTACAAGATACATATTAGCCTGCTATTGTAAAAAGGTAGATAGATTGTGATATGTATCCAATAATCATTAAATTAATTGTTATTAGTATTAATAGCGAATAATATTGATAAGCACTACAGCATTATAATTGTCACCTTCGTTAGATTAATGTTGATCTCAATAGACTATCGATAGCACAACCACAGCCACTAACTTTTATCAAAGCTCACTCATCCCGAACTTATGATAACACCTATTACATTTAAATTTCTCTTTTCCAGGATTGCCAGAGATCACCTCAAGGTCACTTTTGGTTTTACATATTGGGCATCTACCATATATCGTTTTCTTGGGCAATAATGATCGTTTATGGCTGGCTATTAAAAAAGCTTAAGACAAAGCAATAATTACCAATAACTACTGCTATTTGTGTCATGCTTTTTCTCTGCTTTTTTATTATTCCATATCTCAATAATTGATACTTTTGAAATCACTGGTTTATCAATAAACATCTCATTCTTAATAGAGTACAGTCTATTAATAACCAACATATAATCTTCAGTGTGAAGTTCATAGACTGGTTTCCATATTATCAGGATATCAGACAGCAATTTGGATATAGTACTGAGAAAGATCAAGAAGCAGCATATTCTCTGTCACGAATTATAAAGAGAAAAGCGCTTGCTCCAAAAATATTACACAAAAAAATTGCAGGAAAACAAGTATTAGTAATAGGTGCAGGTCCTAGTTTAGAACAAAATATTATATTTATAAAAAAGAGTCGCAGGTTTATCAAGATAGTCTCAGACGGTGCTGTTCAAGCCTTGATTGAAAATAATATCAAACCTGACATTGTTGTTACAGATTTGGATGGGAATCAAACATTTTTACAAAAAGCAGAAAAGATGGGTGCGTTAATGGTAGTGCATGCTCATGGAGATAATATTCAGATATTGCAAAAACTTGTTCCACGATTTAGACATGTTATTGGCTCTACTCAAGTAATGCCAGTTAAAAATGTCTATAATTTTGGCGGATTTACCGATGGTGACCGCTCTGTATTTTTGGCAGAAGAATTTGGTGCCAAAGAAATTGTCCTCATAGGAATGGACTTTGGCGTGCATATAGGTAAATATTCAAAAGAAGTGGTAGAAAATACTGAATTGAAAAAAAGGAAAATGAAAGCTGGTAAACGCCTGCTTGAAATGCTTGCGAAACAATCTCGTTCACGTTTATTTGATACATCTAAAAGACCAATTCGCGGCTTTACTACTTATTATACATACAATAATATTAAGAATTAGAATGTTTGGTCAAAGTCAAGCAATTGGTATTCTAGGAATGATTTTTGCAGTCGCAGGTGGTATTGCATGGTTTTTCCAACAGACAATCTTTGCAGTAACTCTTTGGGGTGTGGCTGGGATTATATTACTAAAACTCAATAGAAAATCAAGAATCAGATCAAAGAGATACAGAAATTATGTGTAATATTCAATGTAAATTTGTGATCAATGAGTGATCAATCTGAAATACTATTATACCATTTATGTCAAAGATGCCTTGCAAATGTCCAACTTTTCAGAAGACGATGTCAGACGCGCAGCCGAGGTACGTGAATGGCTCATTAAACAGATTTCTGACAGGCAGGAAGAAATTGAAAGATTACGTACTACGCTATCACTTATTGATAATCTGTTAAAACACGGCAGCTTTAGAGCCGCTTCTAACATTACATCCTCTGTTGCTCTATCACCCGCAGTATCAGCTGAGGTACCGGTCAACTCTGCAAAAATATCAAATCCCATCAAACGACAGGGGATAGCAGCAACCACTGCTACATCTTTGGAAGAAACAATTGCAAATGAACCTAGACCTGGACAACAGACCACTGATAAAGTTAAAGAACTTAGACCCTTAAAGCGAGTTAAAGATAACTTATTGCTTGCAAATGCAGAATTATTGCCAAACTCACTTGAAATCATACCAGCTGAAGGAATAATACTTAATGTTAATACTCCTCCTTTCAAGTCGTTCTTTTTGAATAGAATTTTGGAAGGAATGAAAACTAAAGATGTAGAAAAAGTCAGCCAGAAGCAGATTAAAAATATAGAATCACTCGATTATCAGGTAGAAGAAGATAATAATGGCTCTATAAAGAGGATCACAATAATTAACTACAGAGATAAAGAGCGGCTGAATGAGATATTTAATACTTCTACATGGGTCTTTACAAGGATGATAGAAAAGAGTGGAAAATAGCAGGAATATCGATAAGATAATAGTGCTAGATTTTGGCTCCCAATATAGCCATCTCATCTGTAGACGTATACGTGAAGCAAACGTATATTGTGAACTATTGCCATATGATACCCGAGCCAAAGTACTTAAGGAATTCAATCCAAAAGGAATAATTTTCTCGGGTGGGCCCGCGAGTATTTATTCAAAAGATTCGCCAAAACCTGATAAAGACATTTTCGACATGAATATTCCGATATTAGGAATTTGCTACGGTCAGCAAGTATTAATAGATAATTTTGAAGGTACTGTAAAAAAGTCAAGCATAAGAGAATACGGTCGTGCTGAACTGGTCATTGATGACAAGTCTGATCTTTTCAACAATATCGAAAATAATATAAAGTGTTGGATGAGTCATGGAGATGCTGCTGATAAGATTCCAAAAGGATTCAAAGTTATTGCTCATACAGAGAATTCATTTTCAGCTTCTATTGCAAATCAGAAAAAGAAATTCTATGGAATACAATTTCATCCCGAAGTAGTCCACACAGAAAAAGGGACTGAAATTTTGAAAAACTTTTCTCAAAAGATCAGTATGGCAAAAGCTGACTGGAATATAGAAAAATTTATAGACATAGCCATTAAGGATATTCGAAAACATGTTAAAAATGAAAAAGTACTGTGCGCAGTAAGTGGTGGAATTGATTCTACTACTGTAGCTGCCCTCTTACATCGAGCCATAGGTGACAGTTTACATTGTGTCTTTGTAAATCATGGGTTATTAAGACAAGACGAGGAAAATTTAGTTATCAGATTATTCAAAGAGCATCTTGGTATCCAAGTAATATATGTTGATGCAGAGAAACAGTTTCTGCAAAAATTGAAAGGGGTTGAAGATCCTGAAAAGAAACGAAAGATCATAGGGGAAGAATTTGCGAGTGTATTTACTGATGTAGCCAAAATGAATGGGCCATTCCAATGGTTAGCACAAGGGACACTATATCCTGATATTATTGAAAGCGGAGTTTCTGGAGGCCCGGCAGCAGTAATCAAGACTCATCATAACGTTGGCGGTCTTCCAAAATGGCTTAATCTTAAAGTAATAGAACCGTTAAGCAGTTTATACAAAGATGAAGTTAGAAAAGTTGCAAAATTACTTGATATTCCAGATGCTCTATTAAAAAGGCACCCATTCCCAGGGCCAGGATTGGCAGTTAGAATAATTGGAGAAGTGAATAGCGAAAAGATACGCATAGCAAAACATGCGAGTGAGATAGTTGAATATGAATTAAAGGCTGCAGGTTTTTATGAAAAAGTCTGGCAGGCATATGCCGCAGTAGGAGACGACAGGGCAGTAGGAGTGTTGGGTGATGAACGTGTTTATGGGCATATTGTGATAATTAGAGTAGTAGAATCTGTAGACTCAATGACAGCTGATTGGACTAGATTGCCCTATGAATTAATTGAAAGGATTAGTAGCAGAATTACAAATGAGGTAGAGGATGTGACATGGGTCACATATGCTGTTTCAAGCAAGCCTCCCGCAACAATTGAACCGCAATAGGAAGCGTTCGAATTTAAAGTCAGATAATTGATTTTTATTTGAGCTGTTTTTGTTGATTGAAACTGGCTACGATAAAACTTTAATGATAATTTCGAAGTTATAGAATGACTGCAATAGAACGTTATTGTAGGTTTTAATCTGATAGAATATAAGTTAATGGTTAAGAAATCAAATACTGCCTGACCTAATTTTATTCACTTAATGATGAGATTATTATCGTGACCTCTTCAGTATACTCAAAAATTGAGTTTTTATGAAATAGGCTTCTACAATTAACAAAATAAAAATGATATTTTATATATTATAAAAAAAGAAAGTGTTGTAGACTATGTTTCCGGAGTCGGGATGGCAGTTACTGGTGCTGCTTCGTCTCCTCCGCCATCATCGTCATCTCCTGCTCCTCCGCCATCATCGTCATCTCCTGCTCCTCCGCCATCATCTGTTTTTGCTGATGCAGCTTCGTCACCAGTCTCTACTAATGATAAATCAACATATTCTGCTCTTTTAGCGGGTGAATTTAGACCTGTTTTGCAGATCAAATTATCTGGACTCAGATCTTTCAGTAGCAGAGCACACGCCTTGTATTCATCACCTACATTTACATTTACATTTGGAAACGTGGCAACAAACTCTTGAATACCTCCACCTTGAGTGGAATTTACAGCGATATTTGTTGTATCGAACAACTTCACCTTTGATTCACCATTTACATTAACTATGGTAACAATATCTCCAGTTGTAGGCTGTATACCAAATACAGACAAAATGACTTTAAATACATCAGTTCCCTTTCCTGTCTCTGCTTTGACTGAGCTTAAAGTGCTTAAAGTTGACACTGCCATTACTATAAACATAGATAAAGCCAAAACGGTTATTCTACTTGTTGTTTTTTGCAAACTATTACAAGAATATGCATTAGACTATTTAACGGTTAGAGTTATTTAACAGCAACCGCTGATAATTAGAAATCAATAATTTAACTAAGAATATTATCGAATTTCTTATTATCCTATTATTGGATACAATAACTTTTTAGGTGCATACTACATTAGATAGATTTCCACTTCTAATTTTGTCATTAATTATATCTATTATATTTATACAATCTAAGAGAAGATACTAAGATTATGTAAGACATAGGTAATATACATTGGAAATGTGTTTTATTGTTATAATTCAGAATTTAAGCATATTTAAACTAGAGAAAATGTATTTTTATCTGTTTAACTATAACTATAATGTAGTGATATTTAGAAATAATAACATGAAAAACAGGCAGAGTGGGTACGTGTCACCTCTCGTAAAATTTGAGAGCGAACCTTGGTTTACTGATATGCAAAAGTTATCAAATGATGAATTAATGCGTATGTATAATGCTATGATAACTGGTCGATATGAATTTGCAAAACATGCTTGGTATATTCCATTAGCTGCAGACATTAGATGTCCAATTATGGTCGCGAAAGGTTACGAGGCACCAAATACTCCTGAGAAGATGGTTGGGTTCCAAGATACAGCTAAGATACTAGAACACGATTATCAAAGCTTTATAGACGCATGGGATTTTGACTATATATCAAAACAGGATATTCAAAATGCTATTATGACTATTCTTGAGTTAAGAAGTATTCAAATTGTCGAGACGCGTACCAAAACATGTTAATATCAAATTAGTATAAATAATATTTTCTCTATCTCATCCTCTTTTAGATAAATCATAACATATAATTCTAACGAAACAGCCTATATCAAGAAAACATAAATTTTTATCTCATACTAATTATTGTTACATTTCTGGTCAAAACACGTCAAAACACAACAAGAGTTAGAAGGCAGTTTCTTTAAATACCAAACTCTGCATATATTGATCCATTATATTATCATATTATCATAATCATCTTTTGTAATATCATAAATTAAATTCATCGAGCAGCATCATAAATTCTGATTATTTTTATGATAATATCTGGTAGAAGACGATCTATATTAAGAAGAAAATTATCGATAAAGTATAAAAGATATTAGTTATCTATTGCCAAGATGTTACTTTTTTTGGAGCGCAAACTTGCCTTTCTAGCTCATCCAGTCTTGGTATTGTCTCTGGATTTGCCCGCAGCTGCGAGAAAGATTTGTCATATCTAATTTTTTGCATTACTGCCAAAACTTCATCAGTAGTTACGCCATGTTTTATATCATATTCAATTTGTTTAGCACAATTTGAAATGGTACTATATTTCTTGAAATTACGTTTTTCAAATGACGAAGCATCAGGAGATATGCCTGTTATATAACGAAGTATGACTTTTTCGACATGCTCTAGATGCCAATCTTTCATCGCAAAATTATTAGTCTTCATAATGCATTCAGTCTACCTTTACCAAAAACCGCTATATAATACTTTGAACAATAATATAATTTCTCATAAAGCTATGCAGAACTTTATCAAGGACCGTACATAGGTCTGATCAAAAATCAATATAGAGATCAAATAAGGATATAACTTGTAGAAAATAATTTATGCAACTTAGATAGCATGTCTCTCCTATAGGTACGAAGTTAGGGGTTCAATACTAATTCAGATAGTTGAGTTTCAATAGAACATCATATATATTTGATGATTTTCTGTTTTTCGTTATTACAAATGATCATAAAAAATACTGACCCATATAGAATGAAAAAATGCATATCTTGTAAAAGAGATATAAATCTGAGTGAAAAGTATTTTTCTTATCCATTATCCTTACAACAGATTTGTTTTTCTTGCGCCAAGAAGGAAATCCCGAAAACTATTGATATTTTAATGAAAGATTTAAAAAAAATAGAAGAAGAAACGAAAGAAGTTCAATAAAGAATATGAGTAAGTACATCACATGGATATGTGTAGTTGTTACAGCCTTTATCTTCTTTATGGCTCAACCAGGCCATCATCAATCTAGAGATTAGCATAAACAGTGGACAGATGTTTCTATGGAAAAGAATTGATAATGCATGGTACGGGATATATGGAGAACATATCCTCAAATTTTCTGCCTATGCACAAGATGCTTCTGAGCAAAATAAGAATATAAATAACAAAGACACATTCATGGAATTTTATTCATTTCCCGATATGAAAGGATGGGAACAACATGTTTTTAGATTAGATGATGATATCAAATATATTTTATCTAGTTTTTCAAATGATACTCTTCTTTCTAATGTAATAAGAAGATACCCGGGACTGCGTGTGATGCGCCAGGAGCCTTATCAGTGTATGTTTTCTTTTGTATGTGCTAGCAATACTAATATTCTAATGATTCGCAGAATGCTCAACAGCCTTTCAAGAAAATTTGGTAGAAAAATAATAGTTGATGGAAAAGAATTTTATACATTTCCTACTGCTACTGACCTAAACAGAGCAACAATTGCGGATTTGTGTTCATGTGGTCTTGGATATCGAGCAAAAGCAGTTAAATTGCTCGCAGAGAGTATTACTCATGGAAACTTAGATATCGAATATCTAATACAAGCTAGCTATGAGGATGCAAAAACCGAATTATTGAAAGTATATGGCATAGGTAACAAAATTGCTGATTGTATACTATTATTCTCACTAGAGAAGCTTGAGGCTTTTCCCATAGATGTCTGGATTACAAGAGCACTCTCCCACTATTATGGTTGGCTTCTAAGTTACAATGGAAAAGAAAAGGAAAATAAGAATAAGAATAAAAAAATAAATTACGATCAATATATAACATTTTCAGAAACTATTAGGAAATACTTCGGAAAATATTCTGGCTATGCTCAGCAGTATCTTTTTTATTATATGCGACAAAATGCTGGAAAAAAATGGTAATATACTAAAATACAAGACAATATTCTTATGTCAATAGAAGATTCTCAAATTATGTCTTATAATGAAAATATTGGTTGCAACTTCTTTAAAGTGTATCATATGTTCTACTGCTATATTCAAAGATAGCTCAATAAAGGCAATGAAGCAACTCGATTATAAAAGAAGAAATAACTTCTAGATAGAAGATCATTTGACTATTAAAACTGCGGGCACATATTGAAGGTAATTATAAACATCAAGCTGGTGCAAAGCCATGATAGTAAGGTATCTGTCTATATTCTTCTTTTGAAATTATCTCTGTTAATGAAATTAAATGTCCATCAGGATCTTTTATAATAGCATGTTTTCCAAATGGTTCCTCAGATAACTTTTTGTAGAACTTTACTTCTTTCTTTTCTAGTTCAATACAGACCGATTCTAGATTACTAACGTTGAAGCCAACTAACATGCTATTATTTTTCGTTATTTTCCTTTTTTTCGTAGGATGTAAAGCTAGTACTGTTGTTCCATGTTTTACAAATTCTGTCCAATCTTCAGATTCTTTCTTTAATTCCATTCCTAGGATATCTCTATAGAATATTAGAGATTTTTTCATATCTGAAACCAGAAGTATAACTGCCCCTATTCGATTGAACATAACTATATCTCCAAAATTATGTCATTATTATCTCTTGGAATTCATAAAGCTTTCGGAGAATGACAGTCTTTGCCATCAAATCAGAATTCAGCATATAAAAAAGAAAATTCTATCTTACTTCTGCCCATATGTATTTTTAATAGTGAATTATTATTTTCTTAAATATCTACTTTATAATTACTTGTATAAGTTTATAGAATATATATTTTCTATGCTGTAAATAAGATATTAATTCTTATAAACTAAATTTTGGAAATGGCAGAATCTCATAGATATTTATTGTAATTAATTAAGAAACTAATCATTAGCAGGATCTATATATCAGACAATAAAGCTGAACCTAAAATGTTCTACCTTTTTGAATTGTCCTTAATCGTTTTAACAGATCTATTATTTGCTCATGCGTAGGATTAATAGCTCTAATGATATCTAAATCTACCTTAAATCTTTCTAATTCATAGTAAATTTCTTTATCTTCTACTGTATCAATTAATGTATTCAAATTAAAGGGTTTTTGCATTAGCTCCACAACTTGTTTTAATTTTCTTATAGAATCTGTAAGGGTTTCTTTAACATATGCAGAGGCAAATATTATTCGCTGATGTGGATTCATCGCAAGAATTTCTTCTGCTACCTGCATGCCATTAATCTTCGGCATTTTATGGTCAAGGATAACAACATCAAATGGTAAGCTTTGTCCAATGGCATCTATTGCTGTTCTTACATACTGGCATTTTTCATGATAAGCTTTAAGACAATTTTCACCGTTTTCAGTTGTTATAACTTGATGATTTCTCCTTTCTAATGCTATTTTGTATAAGAGAGCAATGTCCGTTTCATCTTCTGCTATCAATATATTCATAAGTAAAAGCCATTCAGTAGTACTCAAATTAGACCTACTATTTTATGTTTTTAGTCTAATACGTTGCAGGATGGTGTCTAAAATATCAAATCGACAAATTGATTCAAATTTCTATGATGTAAATAATATGGCAATTAATGTTGAGGATACAATATTCTCCATTTTTTAATTCTAAATTTTTTCTGTTTTATTATATAAAATGCTTCTATTATGAGTATAAGATCAACTTATATTAGATCACATCTTACATCAAGAATAACTAAGCAATCTCTTCTTTAGTATTAAAATAAAACTTAAAAAACATTTATGAAATTCAATTCTCAGCTATTCTTTCATTTGTATTGAATACATATTTGTTGCTTCCTATGGTTACTAACAGTGGATAATTATCACAATTATTGTATTATACTTTTGACAGACAATAATTGCATTTGATATCTCCGTTATAAGACAATAATACAAAATTAACCAGTGATAAACATTGCAACAGTATATTAAGACCATACAAAACCCTTGTATTGATCAAATTAGACAACTTGTATAAATATGACAAGACCATGTATTTTCTTCGATCTCGGACAGACATTAATAAATGAATGGGGTTTTATTGACTACTTTGACCAGCGGTTCTTTGAAATACTCAACGGTTTTGGAGCAAGAATTAGTTTTAGGAATTATAGGACAATAAGAGATAATGTTATTAGAAGTCGCAAGATAGGTCATGGCAGTGTTAGAGAATTAATTATTGAAGTTTGCAAATTAATATGCCAGCAGGGCTATGAGAAGATTATTGTGAAAAGGTTAGAGCCTGAATTAAAAGAAGCAAGAAGAAATTTTTTTTGTTTATTTAGTGATGCTGAACAAACACTGAGTTCTCTCTTAATACTATATGATCTCGGAATAATAGCAAATCAATCAACGGACATTCTAAAGATATTGGAGGATTCTAAAATAGAACGATTCTTTAAAGTTATTCTACTTTCATCAGAAGTTAAAATAAGAAAACCTGATCTAGAAATATTCCGTCTGGCAATGAACCTTGCCAAAACGGGCCCAGAGAATTGCATCATGGTCGGCGATAGACTCGACACAGATATCAGTCCAGCAAATAAATTAGGAATGAAAACTATAAGGACTACCAATTCGCTTTTCAAGTTACAGGAACCAATGAATGAATTTGAAAAACCGACATACATGGTTGCCAATTTGAGCGAAATAGCAAATATTTTGGAAAAATCTAATAGATGATCTATAATCTCTCTTAATCCAAGAGACACATAGTCAAATAAGTTGGTAATACTTAATTACATGATGTCAATTGTTTTATTTATTTCTCGGTCATAAAATAGGAGATTTAATGATTACAAACTGATGAAGTACTTATAATATTATCTCTTGATTAATCTTAGCGAATTGCTATAATTTCTTTTTTTCTGTAATGTAGTATTCTTGGTTAGATTGAGAATTAGGTCTTATTATTCTGTTTATTGTTTGCTTGAAATATCGTGCGGTTTTACTAGTTATCAATTTCCAAATAGTACACATATTTCCTTTGTAACCTATGGATTTGTCTCTAATAATCACCATAACCCCTGCAATAAATCCAAGGGTTCCTAATATAATTAATGAAACACCTGTGAACATATCCCTTAGAGCACTTAAATTAGGATTTTCATTCTTATCGAATAGTGATAGATATCCAAGAATTGTATCAGCTTTTATCTGTTCAGCTCCTTCATTTGTAATTATTAAATCATATTTTCCATTAATTTGGGGTTTGAAATTTGAAACCAAGTCATCACTAAAAATAGATCTTGAAACAATTAAACCATTTTGATCTTTAACTATTGCACTTACAGGAACATGAGGGGGATCGGCTTTTATAACAATAGACATAATAGGTCCTATCTCAGTTGTATTAACTGATGAAACTTGTGATTCTCCAGCATTAATTTTGTAATTAGCTGCAAATATATCCTGAGTGAGAAAAGGTCGTGTTGCATCTATACCTGATATTATGGTAAGAAGAATTCCTATAGTTATTATAGCGGAACTTAGAATTATTACAATATGCCCGCGTGTTACCATAGTCTCGTCGTGATATAGAGATACAAACCTTTTATTAGATCAGTTGTTAAATACTTTTAGTTATAACACTAACGTTTTATTACTATTTTGTTATCTCACTTCGTCAGATGTTGGTATAATCCTAGTCTATAAAGTTGCAGAGCAATTCAGTGTATCGTATTCCTTAAAAATAGAGTTATATATTATTTCAAATGCAAATCATATCGTAGAGCAAACAAAAGTCATCGTAGTAAATAAAATTTTATCTATATGCAGATAGGAAAACATAGTGTAGACTATCTATTTAGAAAATTAGTCTTAGGGTCGAGGAAGCAATTAATCATGTTCATTTGCCATATAACCTGCAACTAACTTTAATACAGGATATATTCTAACTGTATTGATATAAACCTCATATTATAGCATAATTAAAGATTGATAAGCAAGCAAAATTCTTTATATACAACATATTATATTGACAGAAAACCCAGTCAGAGATATTGATACTCTTAGAGAGATGGAAAATTTAAAACGAGAATATGAGATACGCTGTAGTCATTATGAGCTTGAATATTCTTCAAAGGATAAGATCATCAATTGTACTGTCTGTAGAAAAAATTGGACCCTTGTTGAAAACCGCAGCTATTCAAAGACCAAAGAAATCTATACAGCTGAGAAAGATTAATTAAAATCACCCAAATACACGAAAGTCATTGTCATATTTGGGTACTCATATTTCAACGATACATTATTAAAAAGGTAGATAGAAAAATTCAAAAAAATCGTAATTTATTATTATTGGTCATAATATTATAGACTATAACATTATTGTTTTAGTATTTTGCTTTTTCTATCATATTCATCGCTCTATCATCAATTATAAGATCTATATAGGTCATCTTTAGATCATCTTCTGAATAAATGATTAGTAGTAGCAATTGTTATCACTTTAATTACTAACCTGGTAAATCCATAGTGATAATTTCAATATGTTATTGTTATTCAATTCTAGCTATAAAGTCAGTACAAAATAAAGGATTATGATGCATTAATTAATAGGAATTTTTTTACAATTGCAATTTTTTTTGCATATAAATTTTCTTCATTTTGTTAAGTCCCCATACCAATATCACTATAATCACAATTGCAATAGACGCTTGCATTAAAGATACAAGGATCCTATCTAATCCATTTCTAAATAAAACAAAATCTATAGGAGCTACGAAATTTATCAGAAAGGCGGTGATCGCCAGTATTATTGTCCACATTACTGTGATAAATCCCAAAAGTCCTAAAAGCCTCATCTGTATACTCCTAACAGGAAATGATATTGTATAAAAATAGAAATGAATGCTAATGATGAAGAAAATAGTGCCAACTTAAATATATAATATCCAATTTCCTTTTCTGAGAGAGGACCATTTGCTAGTATTAGCCTTACTAAGGTTATAGGTGCATTCTTTTCTTGTGATGCTGCTAACTTGAAATCAGTCCCCAAAATAGTAGGTCGCTGTCTAACTTGTCTATGTTCGACAATTTTCTTAACGCTGGAAAGAAAGAGAAATGAATTCATCACAGCCGGCAGGAGAGCAATAACTCCTATAATCTCAGAGTTACCTGCAATTGCAACTGCCCCATACATTGAACCCATTACTAAAGTACCTGAATCACCTACAAATATCTTGCTTGGAAATTTATGATATCCATACAATGCAATTGTTCCAAACAGCAAAGGAAGTGCGGCGAGAAATACTTCATTGTCACCAAAGATAGCTATACTCACTAAAAGCGGCATAATTGTAATAATTACAAATCCAGTAACGACACCGTTTAGAACGTCGATCGAGTTGATAGTATTGCCAACAATTGGAATGATCGCTAATATAAGCAGTATGTATAAAAGTGGAATGAACACATTTCCAAATATAAGATTTAAGTGGGTTCCATGAGCTTGAAAAATAATCAGCGGCATTGCAGCTGCTATCAGTGCAACAGGTTTGAACCAACCTGGCAAAACTTTCCTATCATCTATAAATCCTACTATGAATGCGATTACAGTGCTCAACATTATGGCCATAATTGTCATATTCAATGTTAACAAGTAAAGAACAATCTCAGATGCTACGATCCCGGCAAGCAATACAGGACCAGCTGGTCTAGGAACATTAGGTCTTCCGGGCTTATGATAATCTTGTACCACACTACCTTGTGCTATTAATGAACTTATCATTTTAGGAGTTGCAATTAATGTAACTAAGAAAGAAATAGCCGAAGCGATCACTCCATATATTAGAATATTATTTCCAAAAGATAGATCTAGCATTTGTTAATACCAAATATATAATGCGGATTTATATAATTCCATAGTATAAGGTTGCCTTCTATAGACATGATATTATTATATTACATCATTTATGTATGCAATGATTGATAATAGTTAAAATTCTTGGCCTTAAGTGATCTTGATCGATGTCTTTTACAAGCATATTATATAAGCTATTGAAGAGTATATATTAATAGGCCAAGCATCTATTATAGAAAATCATCATATTTCTATCAGTTTATTATAACGGTTTGTTTTGTATGATATATTGAATTGAATAATTAGTTATATGATTAGTTATAT
>Ga0126310_10000057_pt1 | contig 29388 bp, 37 predicted proteins | sample Plot60_FD_92540 | JGI IMG/M metagenome (GOLD analysis project Ga0126310, IMG submission 92540) | Serpentine soil microbial communities from UC McLaughlin Reserve, CA, USA - Plot60 | ecosystem: Environmental > Terrestrial > Soil > Grasslands | place: USA: UC McLaughlin Reserve, Lake County... | reverse complement strand
TTGTTTGCTATGGGACAGATATTTGGTGGATGGGTCATTGTTAGTCCGTATCTTCTTCTTGTTGTTGACATATGACTGGGATAGTGAGCCTAAATTGATAAGGATTGCGGGTTCGGTGGGATGGCGGACAAATTTGACCTGGTAAGTCCAGCCACAGCCAACAAAGTTATTGCTAAAACCTCCCTTGAAGATTCACATAATATATTAATAATCATAAAAAACCATACAAGCAGTAAGAATCATAGGACTATGTCCTCTCCATCATCTTCTTCTCTAGTTCAAGAGGTACGTCATTCAAACTTCTACGACCACAATATGCTAATTTATCCTGACCTTACAACATATAGAAAGGTATATTCTGAAAGTGCAAAGCTGGCACTTGATAACAATGAGGTTGTTCTCTTGGTTACCACGTATGATTCGTTTGACAGAATCAAAGACTCTCTAACACAAGCAGGTATCTCAGTCAATAACGAAATAAAAAATGGCAATTTGGTAATTTTAGATGCTGTTAAAGAATATCAGATAGACACCCATGGCGCCCTTAAGTTTGCAACAACATTGGCTAAACGAGCTGAAAGTGACAGAAAATCAGGAGTATTTGGTTTAACAGAGATGGGTTCCTTCTTTATAGTTGAGCGAATAGCCTCACTACTTGAATATGAGCGAAGTCTGCCAAAAAAGTGGGAGCTTAATAATTTCAAATCCGCCTGTACATACCACAATGGTGATTTTGCAACTCTACCCAAACAGCAGCAAGAAACAATCATTTCAGCCCACAATCGTGTATTCGCATAATCAATGTTCAACTTCCTAATGAGAGTGTTAGTTCAGTAAATGCAAGACAGATTTAACTTGATAATACCACTCAATTTCGGTTCTTTTATCTCGTCCCTTATAGCAGGCCGTTATGTTCTACAATCTCTGCAGTGCCGTTTATCTTCATTCCACGAGGTTTCCATGGCTGTACAGATTCTAGGTCATCAATTACCAGAGCTACTTCTTTATTTCCATCCCTAACATTTTTGTATTTTTTTGTTGAATGGAAAATATCCTGACTGTGGCTGCCAATAAAGAAGTGCGTACCATCAAACTCAAAAGCAACAGGGGAAACATCAGGTTTGCCTTGTCTAGTTGCGGTTGCAATCATTGCCAGACGCTGCGAGTTGAGATATTCAATTTCGGATTCTGAATATATTGATTCCAATTGCTTGCAGGTCCCTGTGCATTAATGCTAATGGGATAAAACAAGAGAAGCGTTATAGCAGCACCAACAAATATCATACCTGCAAATAAACGTGATGTCGTTATCAATTTGAATTGCTACTCCCTCCAGGTAAAAGGATTTCCCCCATCATAAATTCACTGAGTCTCTCGTACATTGGCCTATATTCTATTGTGACATTCTCGCTAATGCTTGCCACAAGTGACTGATTGTTTATAATGGCTCTAAATACATCTTTATCAGTAATAATGCCAACCATCTTTCCTCCTCTATCTATCACAGGAAGTCTGCGAATGTTGTTTAGTTTCATGCTCTGGATCGCATCTTGTATCGAACTTCCTGCGTCTATGGTAATAACTGGCTTGCTCATTATATCGCGTGCAAGAAGCTGAAAGGAGGCAGCTGCTGCTGATGCTGATACCGATAATGATGTATATTCAGTATGTTCAGCTCCTACTACGCGGACAATATCTCTTTCAGTAATTATGCCTGCTAACCCGTCATTGCCATTACCTTTTACTATCACTACACTTCCAATGTTGTTATCACTCATCACCTTAGCAATTGTATTAATGCTCTGATTCTCTTGACCTGTTTTCACTTTTTTGACCATTATATTAGAAACAGGTACTGATTCTATGCTCATGCCAAATAATATTCATAAAGGATATTTTAGATGTAGGAATCTTGTGCAATGCAGTGCAATCAGACACGATTATGTTAGTCGGTTAGTCGGCCCTCGGACGGCATCGGCTTGCAAGACTTTTAAGGTACATTTCAATTAAACCCCGTTATTGCCTGAAGATTATCAAGATGTTGAAAAAGAGAACACATATCAGTCTAAGAAAACTCGGAGCGTAACATTCAGGCTAGATTCAAAAGTAATAGACGAGATTCAGGAGGAGGCAGACAACAGGGAAATTTCTCTTAATGTGCTTGTCAACCAAGTCCTAAAAAGGTATGCAGAATGGGATAGATATGAAAACAAGATAGGGATGATGCCTGTTCCAAAAGTGATACTATCGAGCCTGATAGACAAGGCAATATCTATCGCAACAAGTAGTGGGATCAAAGACATTGACCATTACCGAGACGAGATCATCAGACAGGCAGCCGAGTTAGCCTTTTCATTAATGAAGGACTCTGTGCTGTTCATGAAGAAACAGTACAACTTGTGGGTTGTACTGTCAGTTCTTGAGGAATATATGAAAGTCTCAGGAATAAATGCTGATCATAAGATAGAAGGCTCCCGAAAACATGTTTTTATAATACAGCATGAGCTCGGTGAGAATTGGTCGCTATTTACAAAGGAACTGCTCGCACTCATTTTCGAAAAGCTAGCAAATGTAAAAGCTGAAATCAATGTGACACCGAACACTACAGTAGCTGAAGTCGTGCTAAGATGATGAGGGAGTGGTTTAGCAGTGATGGTAATAGCTCTATATTCTATTGTAGTGCAATGCAGTGCAGTCCTACTAGTTATTTATCATTTATGCTCTCTTTACTGGAGTAATAAAAAGGAGATATGTGGTACCTTTGAGAGCTAAAAGTAAAGAATCAAGGCCTCTTACAGGTGAAGAAACAGTAGCATGCTATTTCAAATACATAGATAGTAAAGACCTGGATGGGCTACTTGATCTTTTTGACTACGATGCAATAGTGTATGAACCATTCAGTAAAGTAGGAGAACTGCATGGAAGATCTGCAATAGAACCATTTCTTAAAGTTGCAATGATGGCTAACAGTGAGCTGAGACACACAGTCAAAATAGAAAAAACTATGAGTAATAATAATAATGAAATCACAGCATTGGTAACCTTTGAAAAAGGAGAGAAGGTTAAAGGCAGATTTATGTTTGAATTCACAGAGGACGACTTGGGGGAGAAAAGGATCGAATCATTGCATATTGAATTTCTTTAGCCAAAACTCTATATATAATAAATATTTAATATAATTGCACTCCAAGATCAATAGAAAAAAATTGATAATGTCGACAGAATAATGATCCTTCCATTGAAGAAGGATAATGTTATAGATCAGTACTTTAACAGTATGTTTGCACAGCCACTCGCTGTACTCCTACTTGATAATAGTATATTCCTAATTTCTATATCTATGACAGAAAAACAAGAAAAACCTGTAGGCAACAAAGGTGCCTGGGCTAAGAGATTCATGGCTGCTGCAATTGTACAGGGAGCCATTATTAGCGGACTTACTATTTTCCTCGTGCTTGGACAAATATCCGTTATAAAACCAGAGATATCTCGAGTAATAGCAGCTGGCGGAGCTGGAACATGGTTTACTTTGGGATTTGTTATGTATATATAGTTGGAGTTACTGGGGTAGCTGTGTCTTCCCTTTTTTATCATTACCTTGAAAATGTAGTTGAAAAACCCATAAAGAGAAGTGGAAGGGCACTGGCGTGGGCCCACCTAATCCTTATGAACGTAGGAACTGTCACTGCAATGGCTTTGATGATGTATGCAGGATATATTGGGAGTGCATCAATGTTGCCAGAAGATGTTGGGGGCAAGGGCCTGAATGCAGGTCAAGCTCATGAATTACTGGCACCTTTTGTAGAACCTATAGGCGCTGCAATACTAGTAATTGTCACAGGAGTAATAGCAGGTGGAATAGGCTTCCTTGCTTCATATCGGTCATCGTTGTCTTCAAATCCATCTGAATTGATCTCCTCAGGAAGAAGCTCAAAAAAAGATAGCAATGTTGTTTAAAATATGCATTGCTGACATTCAGGGAAAATATTATGCTAACTGGTCTATGGTGAGAAGATAAGATTAATTTTTGACAGGAATCTAATTAGGCCATTCTTTGCAATGCAGTGCAGACAAACCACATAAATAATTACGATACACTCCTTTGCAATGAATTCCATAGATTTGAGCCGGTCCTGATCTTCTATGGAATTCACCAATACTACCCCCGCAAGTCATTCATAGTTCAGGACAGGACCAGTGTATAGTTTCAATCGGTAATATAGCATTGCCTGTGATACCTGAGACTTCTCCTGTAAGGATGTAGATCACAGCACAGAGCCCTAGGCTGTACATAGAGGCTTAGAAGAGGTAATATTGCGCCTAATACTTTGCCCTTTTTTCTTCTCTGTCTCTTTCAACATTACTTGCTATACATTAACTATTATTTCTGGTATGAGAAATAAGACTAATGCATAGAGAACCAATTTGCTGCTACACCTTGTGAGAAGCCTCACTCGAACTTTGTGTGTGACGGAAAATATGGTTTCTTAGACAATCTCTACATGCTCTCTGAATGTGTTGAAACTTTAGTAGGCGATGAGCTCATATTGATGGCAAGAATCCTGTCCTGTCCCCTTTAGCTTCATTATTTTCTAATTCCACAATTTGTCTTGATTCAATTTATAATTAAACATAAGGGTTGGGGTACAATTGATTGGATACTATCCTGGTATTATTTATTGTCCACATGGTTCGTGAATGTGTTCCATTGCATCATAAACAGGCAGTCTCCAGAACCGGCACCCTACGATTCTGCCCTTATAATACAGCCTTTTTTGAAGGATGAGAGGTTCGGTAATCCTCTATACCTCGCTCTACAAACTCACCCAGCTCAATTAACCATTTGGCTCTATAGTTAGAACACCGGTAGTAGAGGTACTGTTAGTTGAGTAGAATGGATATTCTCCTGGACTTAGATTAGACGCTACGTATTCTGCAAACCCTCTTGGAGGGATTGGACCAGTATCGAATAATTTTCCTGCGAGGGGGTCATCAGGACCCATGCCATTTGTCACTGATTGAGCATCGGTACCATTATTTACAATAAGTATTTCCTGGCCTGCTTTTATCGTTACATTGTTTGGCGTGTAAGCTACATTTCCTTGCATGTTTTTACCGATAATGATGACTGCGGCTATAGGACTAGAATCTACATCAGGGTGTACAGAGGAGAGCAAATCAGAAGTATTAGATGACGCAGTATTGTTATCCTGTGAAGCGACCTGAGCATAGGCGGATTTCTGCTGTTGTACAATCACTGGAGATTGTATCAGAGCCGGCACTACATATGTTGATGCTAGGACTAATGCTAACATAACTAACATTCTCAAAACCTTACTCATAACACTACTCTAAAGACAGGATAATTTTTAAGACTTATGCTTAATTAATTTACAAATGCATCATTGCTCAAGAGGCATTCTCTATCTCTTTGTCTAACCAGTAAGTGTCTGCTACTTGAAAGGTAGTAGTCCTTGGTAACTAAGACAAGTCTGTTCATAGCAAACATACGAATTTAGCACGTAGTTATAGGCTATTGATATTCTTACGTATAATTGATGTCAACAATGATGATGCTAATTATTATATTGTATCAGGCTGATCCACCAAAAATGTGAAACATTGCAGTACTATAGCGTGACATGACCTTTTTGTAAAGGGGATCATTAGTCTGTATTTCCACTAGTAGTAAAACGAGCAAAATCCAAAAAGTCTTTAATCCACCTGAAATATGCATTAATTCCTTTTTCAGTTATCTGATAGAAAGTGGCATTCGGAGTCTTGGTCGATTTGATAAATCCATTTTTCTCCAAAGCATCCATAATATATCCAACTCTATCAGGTCTTTGTTGTTTTATACTTGGAACCTTTGTGATGATGTGATACTTACTAACAGGCATCTTTTGCGTATTTGTGCAGAGGTATTCAAGGATAGAGAGCATTGTAAATTCTGAAGAAAATCTCTTTCGTGGGGATGGCAATAGCTATTCATCATCTTTTGTATAGTTCAAGCCGAGTAGATTTTACGGCTTCTCTATGAGCAATATATCTTTCACTTTCATGTTCCCAGATCTTGCAGTTGAATATGCATCAGGTGATATTTCTCTTCCAATCATCATTACAAGGCCTACTGCATCCTTTGTCTTTCTACCCCGTTGCATAGCATATTTTGATATATCCGAAGAGAATGACAGGAGTTCTTTTTTGCTTATTTTACCATCAACAATCCTGATTATAATTGCGCCATAGTTGTCAAGTATCTTCTTTAGGTTTGCTCCTCCTTCTTTGTTTGCCTTGACAGTATCAGAGTCTATCAATACATCAAAGATAGTTTCGCCAACAGCTACATTGAAGAATTCAGCAAAATCTCGTCCTCCTCCTCTTTCGATATATTTGAGAAGAGGATCTCCTATTTCTCTGACTGTTTCTCCTACCACATATACTAATTCTTCTTTTGTTGCTGTTGTAAGTGACATGGTAATAGAATTCTTGATAGAGTTATACTCAAACATGTTTGCCCATTCTTCAAGCATCTTTTTTGATTCAAGTGAGAGCCTTAGCAGAGGAAGTAATGCAGCCAAGGAAGCCAAAGACAATATTGCAATTATCATATCGTCTAGGCCTTCTCTGATGAAATTGGTTATTCCAATAACTTCAAAGGCATCGATTGTTGATACAACAACAAGGACAGCTACTATCGCTATAATTACATAGAGATTTTTTTCAATGGAATAGATTAGCCTGCTTGAGCGGTGTGCATATTTTGTGATAATGGTAGGTGACGAAGATATTAAATGGTCATCCTCTATGCTGTTGTTGCCTTCTTGTTCTTTTTTACTAGCCATGGTAGTATATACCGCATTTTTGCCTTTCCACTATAAAATATAACCATTAACTAAGTTAATGGGCCTTCCAATTAAGTTATTTCAGAATTAAAATAATATCGACTAGTTGGCGCTTGTATGCAAAAGAAGTCTACCATGGCATACATACTGGCGGCTTTGATGCTGTCAGCAGCAGTTATTTATTTTGTTGCGGCTGTTGGAGAATCAGCTGAAGCAGGAGAAGGACAGGATAGGGAGCAAGCACCTACGAGCAGCGAAGATTCAGATAATGACGAGACAGTCAATTCCGGATCAGAACAAGAGCAAAGTAACACGGAGGAGGAAGGCGAGGGAGGAGGAGAAGAAGAACGCGGTCTTGCTACACAAGTAGAGACAACATTTTTCACAATAGTTGGATTGGGATATGCAGGAGTGGGAATCTGGGTGTTAAAGGACAAAGGCAAAACAAATACACCTTACATAATTGCGATAGGAGGGTCTATTGCAATGATAGGACTCTATGTGGCATCTAGAACAATAGACCTGCCTGTTGTAGGCTTGCAAGATGATGTTGGAACAATCGACATCTTGAGCAAAGTACTGCAGGTAGGAATAATAGGATTGAGTGCATATATGATAAATACAAACAAAGCTGCAAGACGTCTTGATAGTCGACGGCAAGATGTAATGAAGTAAATAAGTGATCTTGCATACAAAACTCGGAGCTGCATTTGCTTCCACCACTTGATAAAACAACACTGAGACTTTCCTTCCTTTTCTTTCTTGACAGCAATTATCCGCATAGTCGGTTTTCTTTACAAGCTTTTTGTTTATTATTTGACAGTCTGAAGGAAATTCTGTATATTTGCAATGAATTCATTAGATACTTGCCACATCGCGCCATGGCCAGTTCCCTCTAGAATAACGAGCTGCGAGTTGGGTATTTTCTGAGCCATCATTACAGAGTTAGCCGGGGGTGCTAGGAGATCTTGGTCTCCAACAATCACTAGAGTTGGCTGTGTTATACTAGACAATCTGTCACAGGATCCTTTCCATGTACCGACTGCTAATCCTTGTCGCTGAATAATCTCAGGACTAGCGGATCTAACCGGTGTGAGCTGAATTATAGCAGTATTCAAAATCTCTGGATGTTGCTCCAACCATTCTGGTGGGAACATTATTTGTGCTAAAACCATAGCCTGCTCTTCTGCTGTCATATTTTGCAATACCTCAGGTGATGCAAGTGTCATTAGACTCTCTGCTGCTTGTCCTGATGGGTATACTGTTTCGTTACCGCCGCAATAGCCAGCAGAAAGTATCAACCTGTCTACCTTTTCAGGATAGTTGAGACTTAGCTCTTGGGCAACAAACGAACCAAGTGAGGCTCCAAATACATCAGCCTTTTCTATTTGTAAAGCATCAATCAACCCAGCAGTGTCGTTTGCAAATTGTTCAATTGAAAATGGCTTTGTTCCAACAGTTGTTTCGCCCATTCCACGGTTATCAAATACTATCACTGTATGGTTAGTTGCAGCCAAATTAGATAGTAGTGTAGGCTCCCATGCGTCTTTGGTTTGACTAGTCCCAGATATGAATAAGATGGGCTTGCCTTGTCCAAACCGTTTGTATGCGATGTTAATGTCTCCCACTTGCACATGTTCTGACCTAGCTCTCATGTATGGATTATCCTGAGCAGGCACTTGCTGATCTGACATTAACACTGCTCTCAAGTAAGTTGACATAGCGTCAACATATTTCTCTATCTCCGGGGTTACAGATATCAGAGATAAAGCTCCGTGGGCAACGCCAGGCCATATTGATAGATAGTGTTCCTGACCTGCTAGTCTTAGTTTCTCGGCTAATAAGATACTGTCGTCTCTTAGAGGATCAAGCCCCATAGCAGCAATATACATAGGTGGTAGATCACCGGTAAGGCTGTCAAGTAGTGGAAAAGCTAAAGGATTATTCCAGTCCTCTGGTTTTTGAAAAGTCAAGTTCATCACCCATTGAAATTGAGTTTTTGTAATCCCATATTCACCATTTCCAAATAGTTGCATTGATTCAGTATTTTTATCTGGAGTGTAAAGGCCATATAGTAGGTAGAGGGCTCTCAGTGCATCTCCTTGACCTTCATTACGAAGAGATATTGCGCTAGCTAATGCCAAGTTTGCACCTGCAGAATCTCCTCCAAGAGCAATCCTGTTAGGATCAATTCCTATGCTTTGGCCATTTTCTTTTATCCATTTTACTGTAGCAATGACATCATTTAATCCTGCAGGGAATGGATTTTCCGGTGCCAATCTGTAATCCATTGCAGCAACTAGCAACCCTGAAGAGTTTGCTACCCTTCTGATTGAATTGTCATAGTCATCAACGGTTCCTATAGTCCATCCCCCTCCATGTACAAAAACTAAAGTAGGTGAAGGCTTACTTGTCACTCCTAGGTCGTAAATACGCAAATGGATTTTTCTGTCGGTCTCGTTGCTTGGAATATAATGATCAACTACAGAAGCCATCTCCGGAGGATGCGGATCTAATCCTGCCAAGGATTGCGATATTGCTCGTGAATTCTCAACTGTCCATGTTCCATTAAGAATGGCAAGATCGGTTTGTCTAGTAGCATTAACAGATGGAAAGAAGAATTGTTCTTGGCTTGGAAAGATAAAATATGATGATGAATTTGACGTATGTTGTCCATTAGGTGGAACCTGCAATTGACTCGAAGCAGGCTGATTAATGTAAATAGTAAAAAGCAAAACGGAGATAGCTATCAAAGTCATGATAGTATTATAAAATGATATTGCAAATCCCACTTTACCTATGCATTTAGGTCAATCATATATGTACTTTTAATAGTTGGATTAATATCTTACACAGGAAGAATCTGAAGATTCATTATGTCAAGTCAGAAACTGGAGATCGTTGCAGATAAAGAGTAAGGAAGTATAAACAACGTTTGGCAAAACGTAACTTCGTGGTACTCCCTGCAATTATCAAAGGTGCCTGTCGCGCATCTTAACAGCTATGCCTACGAAGGCCTTACGTTATATGACACAAATCAGAGATGAAGGCACCGGCCAGCAATACTCAACTCTAGGAGCTTGGAATGTCGAGGAGATTGATTTTCCGAGGGATGGCGGCCTCTCTGAAAAGATAAATTTTCTCCTAAGATATGCCATCTTAGCCCCTTCAGGACATAATACCCAGCCTTGGCTTTTCAGGGTAGTAGTTGAAAACAACCAAATTGAGGTTTATGCTGACAGATCTAGAGCACTGCCATTAGTTGACCCAGATGATAGAGAACTGCTAATAAGCTGCGGAGCTGCTCTTTATAACCTGCGTCTTGCTGCGAACCATTTCGGGATTACAGATGAGGAAGTGCAACTCTTACCTGATGGGCATAATCCAGATTTGCTAGCCCGGATAAGCATAAGTGAGGACACCGAAGGAGCTATTAAGAAGCAAGCTGAGAACGATGCAGCATTATTTGATGCTATCACCAAGAGAAGATCAAACAGATCACCATTTGAAAATAGAAGACTGCCTGATGACCTTTTGACATCTCTGAAAGATAGTGCAAGGGCATATGGCGCTTGGCTTGACGTGATTGATGATGACGATGTGGACAAGAAAAATACCTTGGCCGATTTGATATCTCAAGGAGACAAAATTCAGTTATCTGACAAGCGGTTTAGGCGAGAGCTTGCGGCATGGATTCATCCAAATAGAAGCAAAAGCAGAGATGGAATGCCGGGATATGCACATGGAATGACTCATGATTTTGCATCCCATATAGGTCCATTTCTAATAAGAACATTTGATATTGGTAAAGGACAAGCTGCAAAAGATAAGGAGCTAGCCTCAGGTTCGCCCGTATTAGCTGTACTTGGCACTGATGCTGATGAGCCTCTAAACTGGATTCAAACAGGTCAAGCTCTAGCGAAAATCCTCTTACAAGCCCGTGCTAAGGAGATATGGACAACGTTCATGAACCAGCCTATTGAAGTCCCAGAGTTGCGGCCCAGAGTACTTCAAGCTTTAGGAAGAGCTACGGGTTTTCCACAGCTACTTATGCGTACGGGATATAGCAAGGAAGTAAAGCCTACACCGCGCAGAGACATAAAGGATGTGATTGTAAAGTAGTAGTAGCTGTTGGCTATCCTGATCTTTCGTTCTTCGTACTTAATTTTGTTGCCTGCATTCTGCGACCTCTCTATGATTTAGAAGATGAGAGATATTATAAACAATGATGCCAAAATTTATTGCCTTTTGTTCTATCTCAGACAGCTTGCTGCCTAGAAGAATTCTGTACCCATTTCTGACTTCTTTTCAACGTCATTGCTACGGAAATTATAAGTGCTGCAACAGAAACAGCAGAGAGTGCATAGATTGGAACCATCTGTTGTCTGAACGCTTCTAAGCTGGGTAAATTTGACAGGACGCCAACTATTCCCATGAAGTTCTGCACTATCACTGCTGCGTAAATATCTCTTCCTAAAAAGTATGTGACAGCAGTTGCAATGCTTGGAAGCATCAAGAATAGTACCACACTTGTCTGGTTGAAGGGTGGGCTATGTGCGTAATGGTAGACTCCAAAGAGTACCGATGCGGCTACAGCACCAACTAGAATTGATGATACAAATCTTCTCTTATTCTTATTTTTGGCAAGTGATTCACAGCTTGAACCTATTAGAGCCCAACATACCATGACTTCTGCTATTGAGACGGGCAAGGCTTGCATGAACACGTTAAACACAATAATTGGTTCTGTAGTTCTTGGGTTCTGAAGCATGAATAGAACTAGGCCACCTGCTGCGGCTGAAGCTATAATGGCTGCAGTTCTAAGCCGGGACCTGCTCAGACCTAATTGTTCTGATTTGAGAAGTTGTGCTTTTAGCAAATATCGTATTGCTATTGCAGACAGGATCGTTCCAATGGCAATATTTGCTATTACCACATAGGTCGTTCTGCCTATTGGATCAATTTTTTGGAAAAGATGTATTCTACCTTCTAAAATGTAAGTTGCTGCAACCCATATGAGGTATACGGATAAGGCGATTGCTATAAGCTTGAGAGCATTTCTTGAGCTTACTTCTTGTTTAGTCATAAGGGCAATTGAAATTATTCAATAATAAGGTATAGGAATGCAGTGCATTGCAGAGAAATCTTGATACTTAATACCCTTCAAGTATTATGAAAGGATATGAGTGAATCAGAAAACTCAGTCCACAATAAGGAAATAACTTTAGCAAGATGGAGTACAAGGTTCTGGGCATGGCTTGTAGACTTTATCATAGTAACTGTAGCAATTGAAATAATATTTGCAATAGCATATGCACCTCTTGCTTTTAATCAAGGCGTCCAGGGAAATCCCGGGTTAGGAGCTGTTAGGTTTGCAGTGCAAAGCCTACTGTTCTTTGTATATTGGACATATTTTGAATCCACCACTGGACAGTCAATAGGCAAGAAGCTGCTCAAGATAAAGACAACGGACTTGGCTGGAAATATACCAGACATAAGAAACATTGCAATACAGAGTTTCGGCAAAGCTTTCTTGTTACCAATAGATGTGTTACTTGGATGGATATTTACAAACGAAAAGAGACAGAGGCTGTTTAATAGAGCAAGTGACACACTAGTGATCAGATTGGCAAATCAAGCAGGATCAGGACCAGGATCCGAAAATGACGCCTACAGGAAGGAAGAATAACAGCAACCGCAGGAACACAGAAAATGAGCAAAGAAGATACGTAGAGAAGCCCCCATCCAAACCAACTATTTCATACAGCAAGTGGTCTGGTCGCTTTACGTGGGCTGCAATAATCCAAGGCGCACTTGTAGCTTTGCTTACAGCCATGCTTGCAGCATTTTCTGTAGGAATGGAGACCCCCCGTGAGCTTGTCGAAATGATGCTAGCACAGCCTGCAATAGGATTTAGCGAACTTGCTGCATTAGCAGGTCTGGGATTGTATCTAGTTGTAGGCGTAATAGGAACTGGTTTGACAGCACAGTTCTATCATCACTTTGAGGTGCGATTAAGGAAACCATATATTGGATCTATAAGCAATGGATTGGCTTGGGTGCATTTGGTTCTAATGAATGTAGGAATTGCAGCAGCTAGTATGCTGATGATATATGCAGGTTATCTAGGTGACATCGCTGTCTCTTCAATAGAATTTGGTGGATTTGGAATGACGATAGAACAGGCTGCAGAGCAAATCCTCAATCCGTTCATTACCCCTGTTGCAGCCTTGCTTCTTGTTACAGTGGTGGGTGCAGTTGCAGGCGGTGCAGGATTTATTATCAACAATAGTAGCCGCTTATCGCGGAGGGCCGTATAGCAGTAGTACTACACTAACATTTCTGCACAGAATAATAATAGAGGCATACCCGATCCTTTTTCATTTTTGTTATTTGGCAGTCTGAAGGAAAGTCTGTACAATTGCACTGAATTCATTAGGCACTTGCAACATCATGCCATGTCCCGTTCCTTGTATTATAACGAGCCATGAATTAGGTATTCTTTGAGCCATCATTATAGAATTAGCAGGTGGTGCTAAAAGATCTTGGTCTCCAACAATTAGTAGAGTGGGCTTCGTTATACTAGATAATCTGTCACAGGCTCCTTTCCATGTACCTACTGCCATTGCTTGCTGCTGAATAACCACAGGAGAGACAGATTTGAATGGCGGAGCCTCAATTATGGTATTCAAAATTTCTGGGTGTTTCTCTAACCATTCTGGTGGAAACATTATTTGAGCAAAAATCACAGCTTGTTGTTCTGCTGTCATATTCCGCGATAGCTCAGGCGATGAAAGTGTCATTAGCATTTCTGCTGTTTGTTCTGATGGAGATATCGTCTCATTGCCACCACAGGAGGTTCCATGAAGTACTAGTCTATCTACCTTCTGAGGATAGTTGAGAGACAACTCTTGAGCAACAAGTGAACCAAGTGAGTATCCAAGGACATCTGCCTTTTCTATATGTAATGCATCTAACAGCCCAGCAGTGTCGTTTGCAAATTGTTCAATTGAAAATAGCTTTGTTCCAACAGTTGTCTCTCCTATTCCACGGTTATCAAATACTATCACTGTATGGTTAGTTGCAACCAAATTAGATAGTAGGGAGGGCTCCCATGCTTCTTTGGTTTGACCAATTCCAGAGATAAGTAAAATGGGCTTGCCTTGTCCAAACATTTTGTAGGCGATATTAATGTCTCCTACCTGTGCATGTTGTGTATTAGCTGTAGCGTATGCAGTATCCTGTGCAGGCTGCTGCCTCTGACCCCAAGCGGACTGGTGAATGTAATAAAAAGGCAAAAGCATAACCAAGATGGCTAAAGTCATTGTAGTAATAGTATAACGAAATAATGATGACGTCGTAAACTGCTTCTTCTTCTTCTTCTTCTTCCTTGTCATCCACTTAGGCTACTCACTTATGCTTTTAATAGTTAAAGCGATACCTTACCCTAGAATAATCTGAACACTTGTTATATCGAATCAGAAAATGGAGATTTGAGTATAGAGGAAGATATTGTTAAATAGCTATCAATTTGTCGCGATTTTTCGTTCCTATGATTTAATATTGCTGCCTGCAATCTGTATCCACCGATACCAAACTAACAAGATTTCAGTGTAATGCACTGCAGTCGTACTTGCTAAATAGAGGGCTAAGCCTTACCTGGCTTATGAAAGAGACTTGCCCTATCTGTATGAAAAACAATTACAAAATGCCGGGGCTTCCAAGCCATCTTAAGACACATCCACAAGATGAACTTGTAAACTATATTCTTAGGCAAGTAGCAGAAGGACGCACGGGCAGCAGCACTAGATCAAGCCAATAACTTGGTCTATCCCTTCCCTTTTTTAGCCCTCATCCGTCCAAGCCTGTTTATAATTATCATAGCCTTTCGTCATTATTGGGTATCTATCGGTTTGGTCTATTCAATCCATGATTCAACAGAAGTAGCTATCCAAAAAATGATTGATGCAAGTCAAAGAATGATAGATGTGCAAAGTCCGGTAGAAGGAGAAGCAAAAGATGGTTGGGGTCTTTACGGTTATGAAGAAACATTTAGAATTAGAAATAAAAAGACTCTTCAAAATGCATCAAGACATACAGACAGGTTGGAAGCCCTTCTAAGAGCAAGACAAATAGGACAGAAACACAGAGGCTATGACAGCAAGGAAGTGCATAGAGTATATCTTTAACAGTAGTTCACAATAAGTTGTAGATAGGGATCATAATGAGGGAATGCTCTGATAGTTATAAACACGCAAGCAGTGAGGGGGGAGAGGGAGGACAGCGAAAGTAGGTAGGCAAATTCAAAATGGAGGGAATTTTTTCTATCCATATAGTAATTTTCGATGCCGCCCTAATTCTTGAAGGCAAAGCTAGAGCCGATGTATCATGAGCATAGTAGTAATAGATGCTCTACTCTATCCATGCGGATGGTTCACATTGAGAAATTAAAGGGTGTATCATCATCGTATCCCTGAAGCCATAATAACATGTTAACTATACCGACGAACTCTTTTATTTCTTGTTTTCTCGCCTAAATGTAGTGAAAACAAGAATACACAATAATCGAAGAATATCTCCGCTAAACATCGCCAATCTTGCGACAGTAGTGACAATTTTCACAGCGGCAATAATTTTTGCATCAACGACTAGTATTCCAGTAGCCTCTACAACTGGCAACACTACAAGTACAACAACAAGTACTATATCACCATCAGGGCTAGAATTGTCAACTCAGCCAATTTGGGATGAACTGGCAATAACAACAGGGGAGCACTAAAATAAATCAGACGTACAGTATTGTATCCTTCATTGGAAATGGCACAATGACTTTACCAGGGACTGGTCAGACTGTCAAGATGACTAATAATGGTACTGGACTTGTCTCTCCTGTACCAGGCTATGCAGAGACCGTTAGCGCTGTTGGAAGGGAGTACGTCCTCTCGACAGAAGATGGCGATAGAACAGCTATCACATTTTATGAAATTATACGATATGACCCAACGACTTTCAAAGGAAGTGGAGTTGTAATAGCAGTATTTGATAGAAACGCAACTGGTATGCTTGCACCATTCAATGGCATGATGGTAGTAGGAACACATTTTGAAGATCCAAATGTTAGGGCGGCTGCTATAAAATTATGGGAGTGGCAAAGTGCGATACCATTATCGACTGACACCACTGCTACTGCTGCTACTCCTGAAGAACCTTCTCCTCTAACAGGCACAACAACCACGACAACTACCCCACAGATGGTGATGCTACTGCTGCTGATGACACTAATGCAGCAACAGCTTTGAAGAAACTGTATAAAACGATAAAAGAAGAACGTTAGCAATAATACACTTTACAGCCTGTGATTTAATGAAGCAGTCCAAAATGAATTTATTACAATCTTTTAATTTTCTTGCTACTTCACAGTCTGAAGGAAAGTCTGTACAATTGCACTGAATTCATTGGGTACTTGCCACGCCATACCATGTCCCGTTCCCTGTATTATTACTAGCCATGAATTAGGTATTCTTTGAGCCATCATGACAGCATTAGCAGCTGGCAGCAGAACATCTTGGTCTCCAACAATCAGTAAGGTTGGTTGTGTTATGTTAGGCAGTCTATCACAGGATCCTTTCCATGTAGCAGATGCAAATCCTTGCTGCTGAATGATCTCAGGGGTGGCTGATCTGGAGGGTGCAAGCTGAATTATAGCAGTATTCAAAATCTCTGGATGTTGCTCCAACCATTCTGGTGGGAACATTATTTGTGCTAAAACCATAGCCTGCTCTTCTGCTGTCATATTTTGCAATACCTCAGCTGATGAAAGTATCATTGCCCTTTCTGCAACTTGTCCTGATGCGTATATTGCTTCGTTTCCTCCGCAATAAGTAGCATGAAGTATTAATCTGTCGACCTTTTCAGGGTAGTTGAGAACTAGCTCTTGAGCAACAAACGAACCAAGTGAAGCTCCAAAGACGTCAGCCTTTTCTATTTGTAGAGCATCAAGGAATCCTGCTGTATCGTTTGCGAACTGTTCAATTGAGAATGGTTTTGTTCCAACAGTTGTTTCTCCTATTCCACGGTTGTCAAATACTATCACTGTATGATTAGTTGCAGCCAACTGCAATAGCAATGTGGGCTCCCATGCATCTTTAGTCTGACTAGTTCCAGAAATAAATAAGATGGGCTTGCCTTGTCCAAATCGTTTGTAAGCGATATTGATGTCTCCCACCTGTACATGCTCCGTCTGGGCTCTAGTATAGGCATTATCCTGAGCAGGCTCTTGTGGTTGTTGACTCCAAGCAAACTGAGGAATGTAATAAAATGGCAAAAGCATAACTGGGGTAACTACCAAAGTTATGATTATGTGATGACGATGAAATGATGATATTGCAAACTCCTTCTTCCCCCTGACCATCCTGCTAGGTCAATCATTTATCTGCTATTAATAGTTAAATCAATATATCCTACCCCGGAACAAAATCTGAAGACGATTATTTTAGGTGCTTGGCGTTCTTTTTGCAGGAAGTTCAGTCCCAAGCTGAAGACCTATCTGCTCAAACCTCTTATCTTCTCCTTCCTTAAGCTTTGCACCAGTGTTCAAGGCAAAGACTATCGCAGACTCGCGCGGCGCAATGATTTGAAGTCCCTGATTCTTCAGTTCCTTCTCAATGAACTTTGCCGCACTACCCGATAACTTAGAATCCACCTTCGTGTCATATGCAAACCCGTACTTGCCGGTTAGGTTAACGCGTTTTTTGAGCTTTGCAAGAAATTCCTTTATTGGTTTGGGTGCAGAAAATCCCTCAGTTGGAGCGCCTATGCAAATTATATCATATTCTTTAAGCGAATTATCAGTAGCCGATAATACTATATCTCTTACATTACTGCAAAGAACGTCCTCAATATCAGAAGCTTTCTTGAGCCCTATTTCAAGTGATTTTGCAATCCTCTCGGTATTGCCATAGCGAGTATGATAGATAATTATAGCTTTCATATCTACACGCATGCACCTACTTTGAGAAACTGATGTACTCTTTAAATTTAACCATGAGGTGTGCAGTGCATTGCACTGCAGTCGTAGATTTTTTATTAGTTGCATTGGCATCTAATTTATGTCCCTTAGTAACAACGATAATGGCAATTCCTCCAGGAGGACATACCCTTGGCAAACTCTTCACAAGCTTGGTGGAGTCACTGCTCTGGCTGTTTTAGCGTTAATACCTATCCAAATGATAGTGTTCTTCCTCTGGCCACCACCTAGCAGTGTGATAGGCTGGTTCACGCTCTTTCAGGACAATGCGCTTGTAGGGCTGCTTGACATGGATCTATTGTTGATTGTTGATTATCTTCTCTTAATCGGAGTCTTTTCTGCATTGTGGGCTTCACTCAGACGAGCCAATGAATCTTTAATGGCAATTGCCTTGATTCTTCAGCTTGTAGCTACAGCGAGTTACCTGGCATCGACTGTGGCCTTTGAGATGCTTTCCTTGAGTAACCAGTACGCAACTGCGGTTACAGATGCGGAGAGGCCTTTGTTCTTGGCAGCAGGACAAGCGATGCTTGTTACCTGGCAGGGAACTGCTTTTGACGTAAGCTACGTCCTCAGTGCCCTCGCTACTCTCATCATCTCTGCTGTCATGCTGCGAAGCCACCTGTTTAGCAAGGTTACTGGGTATGTGGGATTGTCTGCAGGTGTATTGATGTTAGTACCCCCCACAGCTGGGTTGATTGGAGTATTCTTCTCGCTCTTGTCTCTTGTGCCTCTGGTGATATGGTTGGCTCTGATTGCTCGGAGACTCTTACGCTCAGGGCCTCTTGAAAGAGATCGCCTCCCTCTCAAACAATAATAATAACGCTAATCCCCACTATGTCGATTTGAACCATACTATAGAAGCTGAGATTTATGAAAGTTTTTGCATATCATAGCAGCAGGTCCATCCGAATTTGTACAACAAAGCTCTACGCTAGTGCCCTGGGAGGCTTTGTGTGTTTTGTTTTTCTACAGAGCTGGAACAGATACTTAGAATGCAGTGCATTGCGGAGTACTCTTTCTATTTTAATAAAACACCTTCGAAGTTGCAGGCATATGACAACCAAACAATTAGACCTAGATAATAGGTATAAAATTCATAGGCGTTCAAGCAATGCAGTAGCATCCGTACTAACCATAACTGCATTAGTCTTTGCAGCCTATAGTGCAACAGCAATGTAGTCATCCTCATTCATAAGTAGCAGCCCACTGCAAGCTGCCTATGCACAAGAAGAGGAGCAGCAGCAGCAACAAGACCAGTCATCATCATCAGCTGTGGCTAATAAAGCCACAAGAATCTCAGCTGCGGTAGATGCAACACTGAGATATTATGCAAGAGGAATTGGAGCACAGTATGTAGAAACTGATGTACGCCCTATTGCTGGTGCTGAGAATATCAATGCCCTAGAGGATGTAACAATTCCAAGTGTACCCGTAGGTAGTACTGCTGAGGGCGGGGGAGGAAATACAACTGGAATTGCCAGTATGGGAGATTACCTAATAGCCACAGGATTGATTGACAAATCCTATGAACTATTCTTAGAGACTGCAAGAGAGATGCGTAACGTCACCATTGAAGACGTCAACGAATTACAGGCTACCCTTCTTCAGTTGCATACACTCATTGACGAGAGAGCACCCTATAACCTGGCAGAGGACGTCGTTCAAAATCTCCAAGGTCACCCACAAAGGACAGTGGCTAGCACAGGAGAATTTGCAACTGCTGGAACAGCAACAGGAACGACAACTACCACCACCGATGCTACTACCTCTACTGATGGTGGTGCAACTGGTACTACTGATGGGGGCGCTGCTACTCCTAGCGACACTGCTGGCGATGCCACTACCTCTACAACACCCTCAGATACCACCGGAGCAGAAGCAGGAACAACAAGTGATACAACAACAGCACCATCACCGCTGCTGGAATAATAACATGAGACAGCAGAGCAAGCAATTGGAAAATTTTTGCTTGCCTAACTCTTTTTCTTTTTTCTTCTTCAAGCTCCCTCATCGCTTCGGCACATATCCAGCGGACTTTACTAGACGTTGTTCAGTATTCATACTAACGGTTGTTCGGAGTTTGTACTAGTAATAACCGTCTTGCTTTTACAATTACAATTGCAAACTAGGCTTGCTTTATACTCTGCAATTCAAAGTGTATTGGACGATTTTAGGAGATTACAAGGTAGTATATTTTAACTCTAGTCTCTAAACCAGAATTGCATTCATTGACAGAAATGCTGGCAGGAACCATCCTCACATAGATTATGGTGTGAAATTTCAAAAAACACATTATGCGTGATAGTAGAGTAAGCATCTGTGTCGATGACCGTAAGCCACTATATTCGTTGGAAAGATCACCTAGAGCTAAAGAGTATATTTTCTATCTTCTTCGCTTATATCCCCTGAAAAATGTGGCATGACTGGTAATGGTTCTCAGGACGGAAGGGTTTTTTATCGCAAATTGTCTCAATGGTATACCAAAAAAGATGATAATACACCAAAACTTATAGCTGTTTAACGGTTTATACATCATGACTTAGTAATAATGAAAGCTTGTAGTCGCCGTACTGGTAGGGCCCGGCCATGCATCAATTCAGACAATACTGACTATAGAGAGCATAGAATGAGAAGTGTTTATGTCCGCGCTTCTATGGCAGCAGTACAAGACGTCGGAAGAAGAGCGCGAAACTCAAGAAGCATGCAACCCCTAGGCTATTATTGCTTTAAATGTCAGCAGTTTTGGACCGATGACCAAGTGTATAGAATAGTCTATGAGCTTCAAGAGAAGCGCATACAACAGTATCTCTCTAGCCCGGCAGCCAAAAAGTGGATACAACTAGGCTGAAAAATATGTAGTACATTTGTTGAGCATGGATTTGGAGTTTCGAGGCGGAGATATTTGATTAGTGTTAGAGAGAGTATCTCACTGTCCCTGCACTAATTTGAGTTCGATTTTCATCTAGTGGAGATATCAGAGATGGTGAGATATTTTACGATTAAATCTGGTTTTGTATAGGGTTCTTGAAAGCTTCATCTATGAGCATTTTGCTATTTGTGATTACGTCTACAGTCTGCAAAGTTGTCTCTTGAGCCAAATACAGCGCTCGAAGCTTTGCCCTATTGTCGCCTTCTTTGTCCGCTCGTTCAACCATCCTCCATGCTTCATCTGATACTGCATTAAGACACGTTAGAAACTTCATGACCTTCATGGGTATGCTGGCACATGAAATTGGAGTAAGCACAGTTGAAAGCATCCTAGAGGGATCTTTATCGGGGATATAGTGTGCAACAACATAATATGAATTGCACGGACGGGAATGAGAGCTTGCGATACGGGCAAATAGTTGTACTCTACTTCCAGGGTTATACTTAGGTTGATCACTCCACAACTGTTTAAAAATCAGAAAATGAGGTTAGTTTTTGTCTCCTTGATCTCAGGAATGTCCTTAGTAGAGTCGGCATTTAATATCAAGATCTTATCTGGCAAGCTGAGATCTTTGGCAGCTATGGCCATCTCCTCATACTTCTGCTCTATCCTTTGATCTCTATCTATTATCGCGTAGGCTTGAGCTATCGAGAGCTTTCCTTGTCGGGCATCTTCTACTTCCTTGGTATATGTAGGATAAGCGCTATGAGCTAGTCTATTTTCATAGTCTACCTTGAGCTTTCTATCCGGATTACTCCCAGCTGCCTTGAGAACTTTGTCTACTCTATATAAGGTATCTTTGGACACTTTAGCGCGCTTGGCAAGCACCTTGTCAACATGAACCCTTTCCTGCTGTCGGGAAAGGGTCTTTCCGGCCTTCATATTCTGCACAGCTAGCTGTGCAAGCAATGGCTTTTCCTTTAGCACAAGCTCTGTATTTTGGAATGGCGTGAGATGCCTACGTGCGCGATTGATCTCATATACGAATAACTCCTCTTGTAGCTCGTCTGCAAACTCCTTTACTTCGATTCGCGGATCTATTCCAAGTTCTTGGCATGCCCGCAGCTATGATGTCCGTCAAGCACATCTCCGGATTGGTTGACAGCTATTGGCACATACATGCCATAGTCAGCTATAGACTTCTTGAGCTGTTCATACTCCACGCCGGAGAGAGGGAAAACCCTATCAGCGTATTTGGAGGTCTTGATCTCTAGTTTAGGTATTATTATTATCGCAGCACCTCCTCTCACAACCACATCCAGAACAAGGATAGTGTCGGCACTTACATGCGTAGCAGGGACAAACGAATCTCATTGTTGTTCCCATTCTTATTCTTCTTCTTCTTCTTCTTCTTCTTTGTCAAGCTCGCTTTCAATTTTGTATATGATCCTCAATTGGTCCTTAACTAGTCTGTCTATTGTCTCAACATCTGTGACTATATCACGAGAAATCAACCTGTTTATCTCAAGCAGTACAGCTTTTCTAGCGTCTAGTTGTTTCTGATAGATCTCGTCATAAACTGCTTCTTTTACTTCTTCATCTACACTTTCTAGTAGTGATTCGTAAGTATACATTGTTGTTGTTGTTGTTGTCAAAGTTGGTTGTCTGTCTGGTGTATGAATAGATCTCAGCTATAAATCTATCTTCTTAGTTAGTTACCGCTTGGCGTACGCATCGCCTTGGTAAATCTTAACAGTCATAATGTTAAGTTTCTCCTAACTGCCTGTTTGATTTCTTCAGTCAGATCTAAAGCAATTTGTATTGCAGATAAATAGTTGTCACTTAAATCTCCATATGGATTGCTTTGATACATTTTAAGTTGAACGGCTATTCGTTCCATGTTTTGAGAAAAGAAATCTGCTTCTCTAGATCTCACCGGTCTATTGGTATTGCTTACAGTTTCCTTCAGTTCCTTGAGCTCTTGGACCAACTGTGATAATTCTTTATCTGTCGGAGTTGTTGTCATCGTTAAACCACTCCTCCGCTTATTCTCGCAACCTTTGTGGTTTTATCGACTAGTTCAACAACAGTGATCTTAAATAGAATATCAAACTTATCGACTTCTTTGGGTGGCGGCGCATTTCTAAACATATCAAAATTTCTTCTGTTTAGAAACCCTTTGATAATTACAAAATCATCACTTGCTGCTTGCATTATCTCACCTGTTTTAAGATTTACTATTACAGCTCCCTTTTTGAACGTGAAGGCTACTAAACAATCTGGTTCATAAAATGATATACCAGCAATTGAATCACCTCTAAACTGTAAGATCTCAGGATTTTGGATTAGATAGATGTCTGGGTCTTCAACTATATATCGTACAGTCATTGTGAGTTAATCACCTCTTTTGGATCTTCTACATCTAGCATTATCAACCATTTTTCAAAGTCGCTGCAAAAGTCTGCGATGTATTTATCAATATAGATATTCTTAGGGTCAAGGTAAGCTTGTATACCAGCTCCTTGCTGCTGCTCTTCAATCAACCTTGATCGCTTGGCATCTTTACCTATATGATAATACTTTACAGAGTCACCCTTCCTCAATTTCAGATGCTTTGCAATCCTTACATGCAATGGGCTTCCATCATATTCCCACAGCTCTTTATGTAGCTCTTTCTCTATTACCAAGTCTTTAGTAAGAATTTTACCAGCTTTCATATCCCGTATGGTATCTTTAATGAGTTGGATGGCAGATGCCTTATCGCCTATTCTGACTAGCTTTATGAACTTTAGAAATGTGCTTCTTGTAATGTTAGGTCTATCGGACTTTATTGCCGTGACCCCTCCGGTTGGGTCAGGCTCTGGATCGTTAGGATAGAATGCCACATAAGCATTAGTTGATGCAAACAGCAGCTTTTCATACTGCTTTGGTTCGTCCAGGTCATCTGGGTCATCTAAGTTGAGTAGTTCTGCCACTCTGAGCTTGAATTTGGTAATTGTCTCTGAATTACTACCACCTTTTATAAATACGGAGTCCGTATGAGAATAGACTACTTCTAGACCAAACTCTTCTTGAGCTACTTTGATAATCTGTCTCAATGTATGGCGAGTGTAAGCTGTGCTAACTCTGTATTTCCTGCTTTCTTTGCTGATTTCATTTTACTTTTGTAATCGTCACGTAAAGCCACAAGTTCGTCAATTATTTGTGGTAGAATACCTCTTTTCTTGCGACAGAACCACCAACCATTATCATCTACGTCTGACAAGCCAGTGTTTACTTTAGCCTTTGGATCATCTTTGCAGCAGTCACAACACGCGGTAGTGAAGCAAATATTGTATCTAGAAATTATGCTAGGGTATTGGCCTCGAAAGTCAAAGATAACAACATTACGATACTCCTTTATCTCGTTGATGTCTTCAACATGTCCGCCTTTGAGTTCGCCTTCTTCTCCTTTACGCTTAATGGCTGTCTTGAAGTGGCTGACTGGCAAAAACTACCCTATGCGCTGGATAACCCGCGATTGTAACTTCTGAAGAACTTCTCACATCTATTACTTGCTCGGATTGATTCAACCTTGTCCACACGAACTCTGTATACTCTGGAAGTGATATATTTCTATATTCATCTAGCATCGCTCAATATGATTATGTAGTAATACTCAGGATAATCACATATCATTTAGTAAGATCGTGTTCCATCCAATTAGAATGAAGTATATTCTTTTATATTGGGTTATCCTATTATAACTGAGAGCAATATGTCAAAAAGGTCAGAAAGTATAACTAACACTACTTTAGTACAACCAATTAATACCGGCGATGAAGACATGTACTCAAAGATAATCAAAGTATCCCCAGACACACACAAGAAGCTCCTAAAACTTGGAGCAAAAGGCGAGACGTTTGACCACATAATCAATCGGCTCATTGAAGAACATGAGAAGAAGCACGAGAAAAAAGGGGGTCAGAAATAGAGTATGACGAAAGCTAACAATGTTATGTCACCTAAGCAAATCAAGCAGATGTTAAATGAATACTCTGCAGCTCTCGAAGAGTTTGCGTTTACCTCATTAGACGGTGACTCTAATGCAACAGAAGAAGCGTATGATCATTTGTCATACTTGAGGGGATGGATTCTAGACGCATTAGGACACACACGACAAGGACACAGAGGGCAAAAAGTTACGGCAGCAAATTAAGGCGTGGCGCAAAAAGTGGGTCAAGACGGAAGTGAGAATCTAGAATCTAGGAATACTAACTAATCCTCTAACTTGATAGATAGGGATGATGATATAGTTTTGGGCTTGATCCAATGCACATCCAAAGAAATCAAGAATTCATGTTTCTTTCGAGTGTTTCCAAAGTGCCTTCAAGCTGCTTCTTGCTTTTCCTAAAGTAATATGCACTACCTGCGCCGACTACTATGGACAGCCCAATCGCAAGCCATGCAAACGAACCAAATGCAGGTGGAGCAGAAGGAGATTCTAATTCATCTTCTGTAGTACTGGTATTGACACTGGTCGTGGCGCCACTAGACTCATGATCTTCCATCTGCGTATTTGGTGCTGCGCTCATATCTATATTCTCATGATTAGACATTTCTTCAGGACTGGCCCCAAAGCTATGATTTAGATCGTAAGCTCCCATTCTCTGAACAACAAAAGCATACTATATAGCTTTTATTGCCTGGTTGCGGGTGCTGTTAACATTATGCTACTTTAATCGTATCATAAAGCAAGATAATCCATATAGCGCTTAGTTGTCTTTGCTCAATATGGCTATTCTCTTTATTGGTAAAGGAAATGGACTCACTCAAGAGATATACGAAAATGGAAGAAAAGAACTGAATTGGGAAGCCAATCCTCCGCCTGGTCTAATATTCCATGCAGCATCATTTGATGAGTCGGGTAACCTTCGTCTTGCCGACATTTGGGAATCAGAGGAACAATTGAACAACTTTGCAAACACTCGCTCGATGCCCTATCTGCAAAAGGCTAATGTATCTCCACCAAAAGGGGAAATATTTCCCATCCACAACGTATATCCTGTTCCTGGAATGGAGAGATAGAAAATTCGTTAATGATGTTGTTGATTGATAGTCAAAGACTATCATATACTCCTTCTACTTTGGTCTCTTTTGCAAATTGAGCAGAAGCTTTAACTCAGATATGTTCCTATAACCATGATCATATTCAATCAATCATTTTCTGTGGTTGCTTCAAAGCATCTATCACCTGCTCCTTAAGTGAGCTTTGAGGTACAGTTTAAAGGACGGCTCTGCATTCAGCCGCAATTAAAAGATAGGGTCAGTCCTGACAACAGAGTTGTTAAACTGAAAAATAGCAATCAAGGATACAAGGAGAGAATGAAAAGGATGAGATATGAAATGGGTGCATACGATTGGCCTCCCTCATACCATACCAGTAATCGATCGCTATGGTATTTACATTTTGGTGTTTGGTGCTAGTGCTGTTTTTCTTGTTGTTGTTGGCATGGCTCTTAGGCACCTCCTGTTTTACTTAGCTCTTGTGATGGCTGAAACCTGTCATTTTCAACCTGGACTACCTTACCTTCTTCTATCAGCGCTTGCAATTTCTGCTCTGCTTCGTTTACGTCACAATGTAATGGGTGCTGGACTGGTAGCATGATTACCTTGAACATGAAATCGCTTAGAGTGAATGAGTCTTGCTTGTTGCCATTGTAACCATTCATGTTGATATGATAATATCTTCTATAGAACATGTCTGACCAGGTAAACCGCCTAAACCAGGTGTGATACTGATAGGGTGGGTATTTTCACCACAATCTATAGGCCCTTTTTGGCTGTTTTTCAAGTCAGTTGTGGTATTTTCAAGCGTGACTTCCTCGTGGATATGCCTATCTAACTCTTGTAGGAGGTCGTTATTTTGAGTCCCGTATTGGTCTGGTACCTGGTTTACCTGGTTTACCTGGTCAGAGGTATCTTCTAGAGTATTGATACTATTACTGCTACTGCTATTTTCATTGCCATTATTATGATCATCCCCTTCTTCGGTAACTGTGGGATTGGGACTGGGAGTTGTTTTTTCAAGTATCTTTATTTGCGATACATCCTCATACGACGCCTTGACACGTTCCAATGCTTCGACTACGAACTCATGTCCTCTCTTTGTGCTACCGTCTGCAAAAATAACTCTTCCAGGATGCGCCTTGAACTTCTCTCGTAGCACCTTCATTAGTTTGGTGCGGGTTACAGTAATACCCAAGTCGTCGACATAGAACATGTTAGTCTTGTTGGGTAACTCTTTACCTTCCATCTCAACCATTATTGTGTTATAGAGAGTTTCATTGTCAAATGATGTCTTGCCATCGCTTGCGTCTATCATACTCTTGATAATGCTGTATAGTCTGGCTTCGAGGCTGTAACTTCGTCTATCTACTCTGTCTGATAGGAAACTGCTTAGTGTTGGAAGTATGTCTTCATAGAATGTCTTATTATCTTCTTTTGAATGTGGGTCTAGATACTTGTAGAATAACTGCAGCGCTGACTCTGTAAGTTCTAATCCTCTGCCGTTTATGCTTATGTTCTTTATCTCCTCTATTGCATCGTCGTAATGCACAAGCCGAAAAGCGAATAGTCGCTTTCTGATATGCTTCAATTCATCTATTAGTGCAATAATCTCAGGTGTCTTGGTTTTCTTCTTTGTGGCCTTGACATTGAATGCAGGGAAGCCTTTGACACATTTGATAATAAAGGTCCTATCCAATACGCCTTTTGAGTATTTCACAGAAGGTAGGTTCTCACTAGCAGACATCTTTTGACAGTATGAACGATAATACATCTGTTCTCGTCCCTTTGTGTTTCCATCCAATATTTTGGGAACACAACTGCCAGACGCATAGCCTGTCATGTACAGTAACCGTTTGTATGGGTCTTTGTCCATGTTGTCGTTTTCGTCTTCTGCCAGAGTGCCTTCTCCTTCCTCCACAGTACCGAGATATTCACACATGTTCGCACCTGTTGCGCCTGCCATGTAAAAGACTCGATATCCAAGCCATGCGTAAGTTATGAGAATAGAGTTCTTGCCACTACCATTGTCGCCAATCAGCCAGATGTAAGGTACAGTTGAGAATTTGTCTTGGAAGTATGAAGCGATAGTGTAGAGTGTTAAAAGCGTGCTGTTGTGCGGGTCAGTATCTGCAAAGCGGTGCTTTGTGTAGAATATGCGTGTGTCTCTATACAGTGAATAGACAGTTTCATTTTCCTGTGCATAAGTTATGTATTTCATAAATTCGTCTTCGCTTTCATATTCGTATGCGCTTTCAGGTGGATACTCTAGTTTTGTAGGTGGTCGCAGCTTCATGTCTTCAGTCTCCAACTCTTCAAAGAATGTGACACTGGTGCCGCTGTTGATGGCGGATGCAAACACTGGATGGCCGCCGTTGATTAATATGGCCTCAGCTAATCCTTGTCCGTTTGGTGAAGTGGTACTGATACCGCTATACTTTCTGACTGCGTAGATTGGTTTCTCTTTTTCAAACTTGCCATTTCCATTTCCACTTTGAGCATCTAACTTTGCTGCTTTAGCTCGTTGGTGTTTCTTTACTTGCTCAATTGCATACGCTGCTTCTTTATCATAGTACCTATCTATCGCATCAGATACTTTGCCAGCACAATAACCAGCAGCAGCTTCGTCAAAGAATACAGAAAGTTTGGATTCAACCAAGTCACGGACTGATTCGACATCACTGCGTTTGTCGCCCGTGATATAGGATTTGATTTTTTGAGGTTTCTCTTTTGTGTCTAGAAACTCGATAACAAAATCATCTCCTTCGATTTTGATTTGACTTATAGGAATAGGCGACTTGTGTTTTCTTAACTCTTTTGGTACGACAAACTCGAACTTTAGTGAAGAAGAAGCCATCCTAGTTAGCAACCTCCATAAGATTGCCTACCTTGGTAGGCGGATAACAGAACGAGAACAGTCTAGTTAGAACGTTTATTAGATTGTCAGTTGTATCTTCCCTTAACGGATAAGAGCCAGTCATCGCAGCCAGTACCTCCCGCGTCGACGTGTGTTGGCGCTTTGCTTAAACAGACGCGTTGAAGCACCTGTTTCCATGGTGCACAAATGACGCTCAATAATGTGCTCGGATGTGTCCCCGCTTCGGCTCGCAACCAGTTCGGGGGCACAATCCAGTGCCCTTTCTATCAACTTGTATTGTTATTGGTGTCTCCAAGGCCTGTTGTTGCTGTTTCTTTGGCGCGCTCAAGGCGTGCTATGTGCTCGTCAACAATTTTACATAAGTACCTGTTTCGGCTGTGATATCCTTTGTATTTATCTAATTTATTCAAGGTCGCACTTGGAAACCTAACCCCAAGATTGACCGATTTATTTTCTTCCAAAACGGAAGTCATATTTCGCTATTTGTGGTATACGTTCATACTTAAAAACATATACCGCTTTCAGATGTTTAGTTAGTAACCATTAGCTAAACGGATAATTTAGAAAAAATATACTATTAGGGCCAAAAACAGCACATATTCCATTACATTGGTTCTCCGCTTACCTCCAGTCGATGCTATTTTATCGGCAAGCTCTTCAATGTTGGGTTCGGTCAACGCAATATGAAAATATCCTGTTTTCCAGTATTCAAAATTAGTTT
>Ga0126310_10000056_pt1 | contig 29499 bp, 27 predicted proteins | sample Plot60_FD_92540 | JGI IMG/M metagenome (GOLD analysis project Ga0126310, IMG submission 92540) | Serpentine soil microbial communities from UC McLaughlin Reserve, CA, USA - Plot60 | ecosystem: Environmental > Terrestrial > Soil > Grasslands | place: USA: UC McLaughlin Reserve, Lake County... | reverse complement strand
TAGTGTGGTTGAGTGATTTTGGTGCTAATGCATTGGTGAAATTCGATCCTACCAAACAAAAATTTGAAGTATTTCCCCTATCTACTCCTAATGCCAATATACGTCAAATTCTTAGTCGACCAGGAGAGATATGGGGAGCTGAATCCGGACTAGACAGACTCACCGTACTTAGAACTGGCGATTGGGAGAAACAGTGAGAAAAATGCTGTGTGTATTCGGCCAATGACATTTATTATTTTACATCTCCGCCCATCACGTAATTTCGTTACTTTAAGTACCTTCGTCACTTTGTTCTGAATGCCGGATAGCTCTGCTACACCAGGCTGACTTACTAGTTCAAATATCCATTTCGCGTTCACATATGCTCAAATGATCCCAAAGGTTTCGCTAACTTGAAATACCTGTGTGTATACAACACTGTTATTCCAGACTAAATGCTTTCCAATATGATACCGAAGGTCACTACGGCTTCTCTAAAAATTAATAGCCGTTACATAGAAACATCTAGTAATAGCGGTGAGATAGACAATAGCAACAATAACAATGCAGATGAACCACCTCCTCCTGACATTACCAGTGAACATCATGACAATAACAGCAACAATAACAGTAAACATGCAATTCATAATAAATGCGAAAGTCTAGACGAGGGAACATTTGCATTTATGCATTGGATGAACTCAGATAACAAGAAATCAATAACTTCTGATAATCCTATAATTTTGTTGAAGTTTGTTAACGATAAACATACAATACTATATGATACAGATTTGCATACTGAAGTGGATGTTGAAATAAATGAGGGCGTTCCATATTGCAGGCATTGCAAATTGGATGATTGCTCACATGTAGGTTTTGCTGTATGTGTAGAAGAATTGTATGGACATAGACGTGGGAGAGGAAAAGAAGAGACAGTAGATGATATTGTATCAGAGAACTAAGCGAGTATTTGATCATCATGACATGTGGCTAGGATCTGCCGATGCTACATATAATTATAAAAAGTAAATATTGCCGAAACAATTTATTATTATGATGACCGCTTTCTTCTGAAAAGACTAGATAATCCAAACGAACGTCAGGTTTTCTTGTTGTTATTGCTGCGGTTATTATCAGAAATATCAAGAGCATATGCAATCTTCCATCCAATCTTTACCATATATGGTGTTATGAAAGTTGTAATTATTGTCATTGAGCCAACCATCTGGAGTATAAATGAACTCGAGACACCGACATCAACTCCACCTTTAGCAACTACCAGGGCAAGTTCTCCCCCTGATGATGATAGGCCAAATGCTGTTCTGATTGAGGTTCGCAGGCTTATACCTCGAGTCCTTGATGATAAAAATACCGTTAAGAATTTTGCTGCTATTGATATCACTATTAATACTAAAGCAGGAACTATGAAAATAGCAAGAAGACGAATATCCATTAGTGCTCCGACCGATACAAAGAATATAGCAGCAAACATATCTCTAATAGGAGTTGCTATAACCCTTGTTACAGAATGAACTTTTGATTCTGCTATTAATACTCCAGCAAAAAATGCACCTGTAGCAACGGATATTCCAATCTCATATGCCATAAAGGAAAGACCAAATGCAATGCCCAACACTGTCACTATTAATAAATCATGTTGATTTGTTCTTCCAACATAATTAACAAACCGAGGTATTGTTTTTGAGCCTATTATTATTACCCCTGCAATAAATGCTAACACAGTTCCGATTGACAATCCTAATTCTATGATTGATAGATGGCCTGTAGATGACACAGATTGTAAAATCGCTAACATAGATATTACAACTATGTCTTCAATCACAGCAACACCTAAAATTAGCTGCGATTCCTCTTCTTTTATCATATCCAGCTCCTCTAAAATCCTCATTACAATTACTGTGCTTGTAACAGATATTGCTAAGCCTAAAAAGAGGCTGTCATAAAGAGAATAGTGCAAAAACTGTTGAGCTATTACAATTCCACTAACAAAAGTCCCTATTGCTTCAGACAAAGCAATTACTATGCTCTTCTACCAATGCTTCTAAGTTTTTCGATTGGAAATTCCATTCCTACAACAAAGAGCAACAGAATAATTCCAATCTCAGCGAACAGGTTGAGTATGTCTGGATTTATGAGTAAACTAAATGGCGGAGTATATGGACCGATAATCATACCTGCAATTATATATCCAATAATCATTGGTTGTTTTAACTTGTACGAAATTAACGCCATGACAGATGAAATAACCATGATGATAGTAAAGTCCTGTACTATCTGACCTATTTCAATAGCAGCCATAAAACAACAACTATTGATTTGACAAGTTGATATAAATTATAATATATACATCTTCATGAAATAGTTACTGCCTGTTGCACATCTTCTTGGATGCATGAGCTTGTGAAATCTTTCTATAAAATCCAACTCGAGTTGAAATAGATAATTGAATTAGAGATTGATTTAATGATTTGTTTTCCATCCACCAGATTTCAAATATGGATAGGACTAATTAAGCTTTGAATACTCTACTGAGCATGATTAATTCAGGACCACTTGTCAAACTTCCAACTATTACAGACTTTGAATTGGCAATTATGCCAGAAGACAAAAACGGAATTCCTCCATTTACAGTTGCAGGTTCGACCTGTACTTGCAGCGATTCTGAGATAACCTTGATTTCTTCTTCTGTAGCCTTCGGATGTATCGCAGCTCCTGTATTGGTTGCTACAATCATTGATCCTGTTTGAATAAATCCACCGACCGTTATTGAATTAACTGGTACACCCAATACATCTCCTACTTGTTGGTTTACTTCACCATCCAATAGTGGAGATACCAACGCCCCGTTATCATTAGATGAAATTAAATTTCCGATCGCAGTAAATTTGCTTTTCAATCTTTCAACATTCAAACCACTTGCTTCTCTGAGTACATCTATTTCTTCGTCTGAGGCAATAGAAGGAAGCAAAATTCCATTGTTGTTCATTACGGTCATTGGGCCTATGAGGCGCGTACCTGCTACAGATACAAATATTTTTTTATCGGTCTGCAAATAGTGCGTTAATTTAGTTATTTTTGTTTCTGCAAAACCGAAGGGTATCATCATTGTCCTGTCATTGGCTTTTATAAATAATCCAATGTTAGGACTTTTGTATACATCGTATTTGTAAATTCCCAAACATCTCATATTTTACGGAATTACGAATATGAACTATTGTATTGATAAGCATCTAACATTTGCCACTTTCGTCTAACTTTATAGAAGTATTGTGAGTAATATCATCTAACCACTTGACTTTGTAAAGTAAAGATATGAGAATTTGGCAAAACATCTCGATTATGTGACGAATGCACGTGCAATTTTTTAAGTGCCTTATGGATTATCACCATATTTTGACAATATGGACGACACGCTATATGAGCTTAAATTTTCTTGTCTAACTGTAGGGCAATATGATGAATAATAATTTCTATACATGTATGTCTTTTTTTGTGTTCACTGCTCAACACTAATGTTTATTATGTTACACATTATAATGATTGCGAAGATGACAATGTATGCCAAATAACCACCTTTATGATCAGGATATAGTATCAATTAAGGACTTTACTAAAGAAGATCTTGAATTCATATTTAACTCAACAGACAAAATTAGCACTCTGAGGCCAAATGAAAAAAGCGATCTTGCTAGAGGAAGAACTCTGGGGTACATCTTTTATGAGCCTAGCACCAGAACTAGAATGAGTTTTGAAGCAGCTATGGCATCGCTAGGTGGAAGTTCTATCGGAATATTTGATCCTAGATCATCTTCAGTTGAAAAGGGTGAGAGTCTTGCAGATACTGTTCGAATAATCGATCTTTACTCAGACGTTACTATTTTACGACATCCACTTGACGGTTCAAGCAGGTTTGCAGGCGAGTTATCGAAAAATCCAATAATAAATGCTGGTAGCGGAAGTGAAGAACATCCAACACAGGCGATGCTTGATCTTTATACAATTCTTAAAGAAAAGAAAAAAATAGATGGTCTAACCATAGGCATAGTTGGAGACCTCAAATACGGCAGAACAGTCTATTCTTTATTGTATGCTTTAGCAAACTATAACGTAAATATTCATTTGATTTCACCGTCCATATTGCGTATCAGGAAGGAATCAATCTATGACGTACAGAAAAAGTTGAAATTACATGAACATAATCAGCTAGAAGATGTTTTATCTGAACTCGATGTTTTATATGTTACAAGAATACAAAGGGAACGTTTTCCCGATGTACAAGAATATGAAAAGGTGAAGGGTACTTATACAGTAAACAAGAATACTCTAGCAAAGGCGAAATCAGATATATCGATTATGCATCCAATGCCAAGAATGGAGGAAATTTCGCACTCTATTGATAGTACAAAGAATGCGATCTACTTTAGGCAGGCTGCATACGGCAAAGAACTAAGAGCTGCCTTACTTGCTTTGATATTAAACGAAAGTCCCATATAGACAAATAACAAAGTATATGCTAAACAATACTCAATAATAACGCTAAATAAAAATTATTTATAGCATAATATTTCAAGATTAGAAGCCTAAAATTGAAATCTAATTTAAATTTTATTTTTGTCATTGGTCAGAATGTTGGGAAGTATATGCTTCAACCTGAGGCACAGCTACTGAAGCCACATTCAATGCATAGGTTGCATCCCTCGGTAATTACTAGCTTTGACTTGCACGATGGACAGGCTTCATCTTCATTTGATTCATCTGGTGGTATTTGTATTATCTTTTTTGGGAGGTTGATTTGCTGCGTTGTCTGTGGAATGTCTTTTATGGATACTTCGTCTTCCAGTATTTCTGTTTCCTTGAATATCCTTTCTATCTGTTGTATAACATACGGTTCAGTAATATTTGCATTTACATAGTCAATGACATATTTACTTGGTCTTACAGCGAATGTCTTTTCCTTTATGTCATTCCCGCTAATGTGCAATACTTGCTCATGTCTTGATCCATCTCTATATACCGTGATTCCCTTTAGTCCTAGTTCGTGTGATAACAAATATGCATATCTCACATCTTCTGCAGTGATATCTCCTGGCATATTGATTGTTTTCGCAATTGCATTGCTAATCCACTTCTGCCATACTGCTTGAGCCATCAAATGGTCAGTCCAATGTATATCTATTGAAGTAACAAAAATCGTCTGAATCCATTCAGGTATTTCTGAGAGCCCACGTACTGACCCATAGTTGTTTGCAATCTTGGTTAGTATTTCATCATTGTATAGACCATTTTCCTTTAATGTGTTTTCGAATATCTTATCGGTATAAAAGAATCTTCCAACTGTTACACGTTTTTCAAAAACCAGCGCAAATATTGGTTCAACACCATTTGAGGTATCTGCGATCATAGATAATGTACCAGTAGGAGCAATTGTTGTTGTCCAAGAATTTCTGATTCCATACCTTTGGATCTTTCCAATTAGTGAATCCCAATCATATGAATGCATTTCTCGTGGTAACTCATAGTATCCTGCTACCGGAATTTTGCCTTTCACATAATCGGTATCTTTGAAGAGAGAAAATGGACCTCTTGACTTTGCAATTGCTACACTTTCTTCCATGCTGTAATATGATAGTGCTTCTGCAAGCTTGTTCATGAATTCATAGCCCTCTGCTGAGTTATATGGAGTCCTAAGTAGGAACAATAGATCCGCAATGCCCATTATACCAAGCCCAATTCGTCTTGTGAGCTTTGTGTTGGTGTCGATCTCTTCTACAGGATACTTGTTCATATCTATTACATTGTCTAGAAATCGTGAAGAAAGCCTGATCGTCTGTTCATATCTCTGCCAATCGAATTCATACATTCCATCTGCCTTTCGCTTTACAAAGTTTGCAAGATTGATTGAACCCAAATTACACGATTCATATGGGTACAGAGATTGTTCACCGCACGGATTAGTTGCACGCAGTGGCCCTCCTTTTGAATTAGCACATGGATTATATTTGTTTATGTTATCAAAGAAAATAAGTCCTGGTTCAGCACTCTTCCATGCACTTAGGGCAATCAAATCCATTAACTGATGCGAATCTATTTGTTTTATAGGCTCGCTAGTTCTTGGATTGCGTAGGGTATACTTGTGATTATTGTCTTTGTTTGTAAGTGATCTCCAAAAGTCTTCCCATACACCTACACTAACGTTAAAATTCTCAAATACACCAGGCTTTGTTTTAGCAGTTATGAATTTTTCAATATCAGGGTGCCAAGCCTCAAGAATTCCCATATTGGCTCCACGTCTTTTTCCACCCTGTTTTACTACATCAGTGATAGTATCAATGATCCTCATAAAGGATGTTGGACCAGATGCCACTCCAGATGTCGAAGCAACAATATCACCCTCAGGTCTTAAGTCAGAATAATTTATTCCTACTCCCCCGCCTGATTTAAAAATCATGGCTGCGTCAGTGGACGATTTCATGATTTTGTACATGTCGTCTTGCATATCAAGAACAAAACATGCTGACAATTGACCAAGTCTTGCACCTGCATTCATCAATGTAGGGGTATTTGGTAGGAAATCCCTGGACTTCATCAAGTCATAATACTCTTTGATCCTTTCTTCATACACATCCAATTCTCCCTTCGCAATACGCCTAAGTAGCTCCTTAAAGCTGATTTTCATATGACCGGACTTTGCAAGGTAAATATAATGACGAACTAAAGATTCGAAGTGATATTTGTTGATATAATAATCGCCAATTTTTAACTTTAAGTGAAAGTCATCAATCTTGGAATAATATTTTTCTACTTCTTCAATATTTTGAACATGTCCCCCATCCAAGCTGAATACTTGTGAATCATGTATCACATCAGCAAGTGCTACAAGAATTGATACTCTTTCAAGCATCATTTTTGGACCTTCGACAATTTCATTATTGTCATCTCTCAAGAGATAGCGCGCTGCTAATACCCTTAGTGAATTAACATCAAATGTTTTGTCTACTTCATCAAGGTCTTTCTTGTTTAAAATTTTCATCTTATCGTCGCGAACTTTCCGTCTCTCATGTCTATACAGAATATAAGACTTAGCTGTTTCAGATAGGCCCTCCTCAATGAGTATGGATTCCACGATATCCTGAACGTCTTCAACGCTTGGCACTGCATCCTTCTCAACTGATCCGTAACCCTGTTGAATCATTTTCTGCACAACCCTGTTTGCCAGTTTTTCTGCCAATGGATAGTTCGGCTTGCCTGTGGCGACAAGCGCCTTATATATGGCATCAGATATCTTAGATTTCGCAAAATTGACTGTTCTACCATCCCGTTTTCTGATGTGCATTATTAAGTTATCCTTAGAATTATTAAACTCTGTGACTCCAGTCATCCAATATATAGAGAAAAATTATCAGTTTAAAAGCATTATCTAATTAAAAAATAATAGATAGAAGGTGGAAATGTTATCTATAACATTTCCAATAATAATGTGTCTATTTAGATTCGGCTACATAATATATTAGTACAAAAATTGTTCATCTTCGAATGAAGAGTACTAGTAACTGAACAAACGAGTGCAATACAATATATATCCACGCAGAGTGAATATTTAAGGTGTTCTGAAAGAGTTTATTTTAATCCCATAACGTCTAAGAAATATTATAAAGTGTTTTGCGATATTTTCATCGGTGTTTGCATTTAATGTATCTAACTCAATCCAATCATATCTGTACTTTATTTTTTTGGGAATCCGAAATGATATGATCACATCACCTCTGTTAACACTTTGGAAATCCAAAGTGTATATCAATCTCTTGCTTCGAAAAGATATGGCAAAGCTATGTGAGTTTTTGATGACAACGTTTTTCAGTTTAAGGTAATGTAATGCATATTCACGAAAATCAGACAGTATTTCTAATGCGATTATATGTTTACGTTCTGTAGAGAGCCTTTTAACATCTTTCTTTTGTATCACCTTCGCTGGGACACCAGCAGCAAATACAGAGGTTGGTAGGCTTTTAGTAATAACTGAACCACTTCCCACTGTAACGTCTTGGTTGATTATTACTCCCGGAAGAACCGTAACATTCCACGGTAGCCATGCATTATCTTTTATTTTGACATCAGCGAATTTGTATGGATTCCCATCCAATACATTTTGCCATGCACTATGTGTAAAAATTAAACAATATCCGCCAATTCCAACTCCATTCCCAATTAAAATTTTCCTTGTCGTGTTGAGATATGATCTAAAAAGGATCACGCAGTTACTTCCTACTATTATCTGACTTTTTTCACTCTGCATTCCGCCTACAAATACATCTCTATCAATGATTGTTCTATCACCTATTGAAATAGATTTGAAGGCGTTAATTACTGCATGTTCCTTAATGATTACATTATTTCCTATATCTATCATGCCCTCAGAAAACATTTTGCAATCTGTTAAAATGCTATTTGATCCTATCAGTATTTTTTTTGCTTTTATATCTACACGTCTTAGCTTTGCTCCAGATTCTATTACAATGTGTTTAGATTGGAGATTGGAATCTACTACCTCAGCAGATTGAGAGATTTCTTTTTTTATTGTGGAATCAGAATTTAGCATTCTTTTTACTTATCATCTCAGCTAAATCAATTCCCCGGTGTATAACTACATCATCCTGCGATGTTAGATAGCCAAGTATTTCTTTGTACATCCTGCCTCCTTTCATCTTCAACACATTGTCATGCCAGACCACTGTTATAATGTTAAAATCTTTTTTCTTATTATTGCTATGTCTTAACAAGTTTCTCCCATAATTCAATACACTTTCAAATGTTTCAATAATTCTGTTCTCTTTTATTTTCATGTATGTAAACATATAAGCATCCATCAATGTAATTGGAAATTCTATTAAATTATTATATTTGTAATATCCCATCTCATTCTTGCCTATTATGATTTTTGAATTTCTGACTGTTGAATCATATATAAATTTCAGCTCTTGTAACCTAGTTGGTAGTTCATCATTAAAACCCAGGAAATGAACACGATTGGCATTTATCTTAGTTTTAGCTAAACGCTCTAATTTTGTCTTTTCCTCCAGTATTTTTAGCGTATCGTTAATTGAAAGAGGATCAGTATGCAAGCCCACTTCCCAGCCACCATTGATTAATGCTCTTATATCATTCTCATAATCTTCGTAATTGCCTCCCTCATATGTAGTTCTAAAGAAAAAGGTAGACCTTACATCGAATTCCTTTTCTAGATCCATATAACAAGGTATATTATAATATGGATTTTTAGATCCCATATTTTCTATTGTCCTTTTGTCAAAGCGGTCTCCTCTTGCTAGAATGTGCTCTTTTGGGGCGCCTTGTTGTCTCCAGTCTACATCATGACTCATGAAAATGTATTGCAATTAGATGCCTTGTTAATCAGTTCAATTTAACTTTTGTTTCATCTCATTTTGCCGGTTTTTTGCTCCTTTTCTATAAGAAAATTAGATCTTTGTATAAGAACATTCAAATCTGCCTTAAGCAAACATTTCGTGATGAATTGACAAGTCTTTCAACGATGACTTGGTAAGCTCAGTCAAATGCTCCTGGTACAGATATCAGTAGTCCTTGATAGATCGTCATAAGTCCTCATTGGCTTTTATCTAATTTGCGTTTGTTAAGCTATTTGTTTGCAGATTTTATATCATCTTATTTTCTTGTTTTAACTCTTTTCTTGTTTGCTTATAAAGCAATATGTAGAACCATAGAACAGCACTATTGGGAATATTAATAAATAAAGTCATGTTTAAATAATATACTGGAGTACGATGTATTTTCCTATTCTATAGAGATTTTTAATTTTCTACCTTCAAGATCTATAATTTTAGAATTTGGAATATCTATAGATTCCTTTGAAAATATAACAGACCTAACTCTTACAAGGTATGTCAATTCATCTTTTAACTGGGTCAATATAGAAATCTCACTGTCTTCCAGATTTCCAATATACGCAGATGAAAGTATGTCTGTTGGATTATATCCGCTCTCCTTTCGTAACTGCTGTAAGTTTCTGGCTATATCTCGAAGTAGACCTTTTGCAATTAACCCTTCATCTCGCTTTGTGGCAACAAATACCATCACATTATTCCTCTCTGACATAGCGTATCCTTCATCGACATCATATGATAATTCCAAATCGTCAAGTTCAAGATCTATTTTTCCTCCTTCATAAAAAAGAGAGTATTTCCCAGACAATTGTAAATGTGTTAACAATTCCAATACATCAATTTTTTCTAATGCTTGCATTACTCTGCCGATATTAGCCTTCACCCGGGGTGCAACTTTCTTCCTCATTAACTTGATCGAAGGTACTATTGGGACATGATTCTCTAAAAGACTTAATATTTTTTTAATAGCCGTCCCATGACCCATATTTATAATAACATACTTGTCAATGTTTAATTGATTTCTCAATATTTCCGAGATACCACTAATACTTAAAAATTTTGGATCGGAAACACAAATCAAAGCCTGTTTTATTGGCCAACGCCGCTTTAATTGAGCTTTCATTCGAGCACTATTTGCAAGTGACACAATTTCCTTCAATTTGTCAAATGCATCCTCTAGTTCAGTGTTTACAAAGCTGCTATCATATTTTGGCCAATTTTCAAGAAGGATACTTTTTTTATTTGTAAAGCAGGTCAAATAAAGATAGTCTGTGACAAAAGGAGACAAAGGATGAAGCATTATATCTATTTGTTTCAAGACATAACCTAATACAGAATAGATCATTAGTCTATGGATCAGAGTTCTACTGTCGTCATCCCAAATATCGTTTCTCGTGATAGGAACATATGTTTGGCTCATATAATTGATTATAAATTCTTCAATTGCCTTTGCACCTTCGTGGAACCTTGATCTTTCATGTGCCGCAGTAACTACCTTGACCAAGTTCTGGAGTTTTGATAGGAGCCATATTCCTGGTAAATCAAGCAGACCATTCTCCATGATCCATTTAAGGTTATGTTTATCTTTTTCAAATTTATCAAATGTACTATTCTGCTTAAAATAAATGTGCAAATAATACAGAGTACTCATAATTTGATACGGCCTAGTCGACATCTCAGTCAGACTAAAGTTAAGTGACTCTATTGGTGATGATTTCCATATAAAATAAAATCTGACTATATCGACAGAATTGTCTAAAAGTAGCGTATGAGCATCTATCACATTTCCAATGCTTTTGCTCATCTTGTTACCTTTTTCATCTAGCACATGTCCTTGAAAAAGAAATGATTTAAAAGGTGCTTCGGCACTCTGGTTCAGTATAATATTTTCCATTAATAAAGTATAAGCCCAACCTCTTGTTTGATCAATCCCTTCGGTCAGAAATACTGCAGGTACCAAGCTATTATATTCTTGATCAGAAAGTGAAGCATAGGGCGCTCCTCCACTGTTATGCCACGTATCTAAAACAAAAGGCTCCCTTTGCATTTTTTGTCCACATTTTTCACATTTTATTTTAATTTTGTCAATCCATGGACGATGTAACTCAAAGTTAGGGCCGTCAGGAAGCTCTGTTGCTTTCTGCACAATCTCCTTTCTAGAAGGCAGCAAAATTTTATGACCGCAGTTTATACAATGCCATATAGGAAGAGGTGTTCCCCATATGCGTTCTCTAGATATACACCAAGGAACTCTTTCCTTGATAATTTCAAAGAATCTGTTCTTAGGTGATTCAAAAAAATAATCCACCTTTTGTGCTGCTTCTAATGGTTTATTGCTTAGTTTTTCTATCATGTAAAAATATTCGCGTCTTGCAAACCAAACAACCTTGTGGTGCGAACGCCAGCAAAGTGGATACGAGTGCTTTATTCTGCCTATTTTAACATTAGCACCAACCTCTTTCATTTCATCTACAACCTTGGGATCAGAATCTCGAACAAAAAGATCTTTGAATATGCCAGCTTGTTGCGTAAAAACGACCCTATCATCTATTGGTACAAAAATTGGTACACCCCTTTTTACAGCAACATCGAAATCAACTTCCCCATTGGCAGGAGATAAATGTACAATTCCACTGCCGGTTGAGATATCAACGAAGTCTTCACCTACAATAAAGTGTATAGAGCCTGTTTTTGCCAGCTCTTTTAATCCAGATATAAGATGCAATAGAGGATGAATGTAATATCTGCCCTCGAGGTCTCTGCCGCAAATCCTTTTTTCAACAACAAAGCTTTCAATATGTAATTCTTTAGATAAATCCTGCAGCCGACTTTCACCGACTATCCACTTTTCATTGTTGACTTTGATGTATACATAATTGGCATTTGGATTGACAGCTACCATTTCATCGGTTACAACCGTAAAAGGCATCGTAGTCCAGACTATTACAAATGCATTTTCATCAGATAGTTTGACTTTATAATAGAATGATGGATCTTCAACAATTTCATATTCTTGATTAACTTCTGCATTGCTAAGAGAAGTCTGACATGAAGGACAATATGCAACTACTCTAAACCACTCCGTCAGAATTCTGTTTTCCCATGCTTTCTTTAAATACTGCCATTCTCTTTCAATGTATTCATCGCGAAAAGTCCAATATGCTTTTTGATAATCAAATGACATTCCTAATAGCTTATCAGTGCTGACCCATTTGTGATTATTTCTGTGAATTAATTTCTTACACGATTCTACAATTTTTTCTACTCCGACCTTGTCGATATTGTCGGCCTTACTTCCTGTTAATCCTAGTTCCTTTTCAGCCTGCAATTCTACTGGTAAACCTTGCGTATCCCACCCAGCTCTGAACATTACTTTCTTTTTTTGCAAGGTGTTAAAGCGATACCAGAGATCTTTAATTATACGTCCTCTTAAGTGTCCAGCATGTGGTTCACCATTCATGGTCGGTGGACCTTCGATATAACCTATTAGATGTTTACTCTCTAGAAGCTCGTTTTCCAAAAGAGATGTTAGATCTATATCATTCAAATAACGCCGAATTTCGTTTTCTGCCACCTTAGCATCAAATTTCGCCTGAAATTCCATTATATGGAAGCGAATCTTATGACCTGTCTTTATATTTTTTGATAAATGAATGATGATTTGACAATAGGAATATATTTTATCAAATATTCGATAAGTTGAACATAATGAAGATTCTCGATATATTAGCACCAGGAAAGAATCCACCTGATGAAATTAATGCAGTGATAGAGATTCCTAAAGGCAGCAGTATCAAGTACGAAATTGATGCCGAAAGTGGAGCAGTATTTGTAGATAGAAAGCTGTTTACAGCAATGTTTTATCCCTGTAATTATGGCTTTATTCCACAAAGTAGAGAAGACGATGGAGACCCTATAGATGTATTAGTACTTGGGAATGATGCAGTAATTCCTATGTCAGTAATACGCGCCAATCCAGTAGGAGTATTACTAACTGAAGATGAGGAGGGTCAGGATTCAAAAGTAATTGCTGTTCCTATTGCAAAATTGGATCCAAGCTTCTCAAAGATCACGAATATCGATAGTATTCCTGAGCATGTCCGTAATGAAATCACGCATTTTTTCGAACACTATAAAGAACTTGAAAAAGGAAAATATGTCAAGGTAAAAGGATGGGAAAATAAAGAAATAGCAAAGAAGCGAATTTCGGAGGCGATAGATAGATATAGAAATAACATATAATATGTAAGACATATATTAACTACAATTTCTTAGATGACGAGTATTTACATATGGATTGAATCCATAATTGTTCTCTTATTGCTATATCATCTATAACTAGGCGTATATACTCCTAAATAGATAAAACGACAAGACTATTGCAATATATACTCACCATTATACAATATGCTGTTAACAGATGTATCATCTATCAATATTTTATGCTATAAGATAATTTCTTAGATATCTCAAATGGTTGTAGCGATTATTATGAGGATAGCGTAAAAATTCCAACATGTACAGCAGAACTAAAATCTAGTATAGAATAATGTTATATTACTTACAACTTTTACTCCAAACGCACTTGGTTACATACGTGCGAAGTTAGCTATAGAAACATAGACTTAAAGAGCCTTAAATTGATCACTCCATTTCATATAGCCTTTTATCATATCTGTACTTACACTTGGTTTTCTTATCTTAAAAATTTCCTTAAAGTCGGTTATAGTGATAGCTCTTGGAATAGACTCTGCCTCATGTGCCTTTCCACTTTCGAATAGCTCATTAACAACCCTGAGTTGAGCTGACTGGCATATGTCCTTGATGTCGCTTGCACTATATCCTTCTGCAAGCTTTGCTAATTCTTCAGGTTTCAACGCTCCTCCCTTTTTAAGAGGTCCAGTATATTGATGAAATAAATTTGTTCTTGAAGCTTGATCTGGAAGCATAACATAAATCCTCTTTTGGAATCTCCGAAGAAAACCAGACTCCAAACTCCAAGGCTTATTTGTTGCACCTATGACATAGAGTTGCGACTCCTTTGACTTTACGTTAATTCCATCCATCTCAGTCAAAAACTGATTCTTTACTCTTACCTCTCCTCCAACTTCACTGTTTCTAGTACCCAACAATGAATCTATCTCGTCTATAAAAAGCAATATCGGAACACTCTCATTAATATTGAGTTTGCGCGCCATAGCAAATAATCTTGAAACGTTCTTTTCTGCTTCGCCTAGCCATTTGCTCATCATAGAAGCAGCATCAACATTTATAAAATAACCATCGATTTCTGCTGCTGCTGCTGCAGCAAGTAAAGTCTTGCCACATCCTGGAGGGCCATAGAGTAATATTCCTCTTGGCCATCCAAGAGGGAACAGATCCGACCTTTTCGTTGGATATACTATAGATTCCCTTATAGCACGTTTTGCATCTTCAAGACCTATAACTTCATCCCAAGAAACGTCTGGTTTTTCTTTCATTACAAGTTCTTCGATGTCATCTTTTGCTACTCTATCATTAACCTCTTGCCTCGAATTTCCAAGTCGTTCTGGAGCTTTATTATTGTCACCTATTATTTGGTGACTTTTAGGAGCTTCGTTAACAACCGGTCCTACGTCATCGATACCACGTGACATCTGTAATGCCTTAATTCTATTTTGATATGCACTTGCTCTCTCCATGTAGACCTTGTTTAACTTATATTCTGGATATATCTGAACTAATTTAACAAGCGCCTCAATAGCATGTTGATATGATTGGACAGCCATGCCTCTTGACCCTTGAGAATCTAATCTAATTGCCTCCGCAGCATATTTACTGGCAGTATTTTCTAGTTCCTGTGGAGCTAAACTCATAATGTTTTACCGTATAAATCAGAATTGGAACCAAGGTTTGAATTACTATGGTGTAAATCTATATTGCGTAACAAACAAAATAATTTGCACTAAACGTCGGCATTAATCCCATTGACTATACATCTCCTAACCAATTATCAGACAATAATGTATTAAGTTTCATAACTAAAACACATTAATTACGTAGGTCAAAATTACTTTTGTTAAACAATGATGTGAATTATGACAACAATGATGCAAAATCATACTTTACCATTTTAATATTATACGTCAGAAAGATTTAGAATTCAGAACTTATTTTGTTGTGAATGTTGGTTAAAGTAGCTATATCTATCATCTGTCTGGTGGAATTTGATTCAAGATCAGGTAAAATTGGAAATTTCTCTTTGATTTTTCGTTCTGCAAAAAGCAATGCTTCATTTAGTATAGGTAACGCCTTCTCATTTGCAGCTTCAAAGTTTATTGTATAACAGTTTTGTTAACTTCATATTTTAAATACATAGGTAATGAATCAAGGATAGTACAGAATTTCAAGCATGGAAGTACTGAAATCATTCATATTAAGTCATCTAAATCTATTGTTTGATTAGATCAAATTGCCTCATTGCTTCCGGCAGAGATTCTATTAAATCACTCGCAACCATATGTAGACCAAGTCTATTATAAACAAGGTTCCCAGCGACACCATTGAAATATACACCTAGAATAGAAGCATCAAAAGGCTTCAACTTACTTAGAAAACCCGCTGTCAAGCCAGACAACACATCTCCGGTTCCCCCTACAGTCATCGCGCAATTATGTGTTTTATTTATAGCCACATCTTCTCCATCAGAGATTATATCTAGAGACCCTTTGAGAAGTATAGTAATGCCATATTTTCTTGCAAATCTATGAACATTTGAAATACGTTCCTTTTCTGTTGTCACTTCACTAATGTTGTCTCCTGAAAAAATTCGTTTGTACTCTCCTATATGGGGTGTAATAATAGTATTAGTTCCAGAGATTTCTTTTAAGACATCAGGTATAAGAGCTGAAGCATCCAGTAATAATTTTGTACCATTATTTTTCAGTTGTCTTATAAGTGAAAGTAACGCTTCTGACTTAGCTATACTCATACCCATTCCTATAGCCGCACTATGAGCATTCCTTGGGATTGTTTTTATTAGCTTGTTAACTGATCCTGCTGTCAGCTTATCATCGGGCATCGGTAAGGCGATAAGATTTGGAGAAAAACACCTTACTGCTACAAGAATTGATCTTGGTATTGCAGTATATACAAGGTCGGTACCTGACCTTAGAGCCGCCATTGAAGCAAGTATTGGTGCGCCATGATATATTCTACTTCCTCCAATAATAAGAACAATACCATTATCGCCTTTTTTTGACGATTTCATACGTGGCGTAACAACTTTTTTTATGAGATTAGAGGTTATTATAATTTTTTTCGCTAACTGCATTTATAGCAACCTTACCAGCAAATAACTAATATACATGTATATCCTAGCTTGTTTGATATCTGTATTTGCATAATGATGCCCTACTTGTTCCTAAGAAATAGGTAGCATATATTCAAGTTAAGATGATGTTGATATTTGATAATTATTTAGTGATATAACCAGCATAATAAAGGACAGCACAAACCAATGGAGGTTAGGGCGTGATATATGCAGTATGACATTTAATTCATGTGGATACACATAGTACATATACAACAAACAGATAATAATGGATCCCAAATTACATTCTTACCAAACCATCGCATAAAATTGCAGCCAGATGTTTTTATAATTGCTGACACAATAATAACCAGAATAGAAAACAAGAGAGGGAAATACAATAAACACAATTTGTATACTAGTACTGTGTATCATTAAATTAAAATCAAATGTGAAGTTGACAGATCAAGAATATCAAAAATAGTATCAGACATGTCAGAGCATTCCAGAGAAGTAATGGAAAAAACATTCATTCTTGCAAGTGTATTTAATTCAGATGTATATCTTATTAGTGCAGTCAAAATGCCCAAGGTTGCAGCAGAAGAAATTACTAGTAAGGTAGTAATGTTTGTTACTAATATTTATTACCCTAGCAAATTTTTTACTATGGTATGTTCAATTCAAATATCACCTGTAAATGATAAATGCATAAGAAAGTGCCGCATGGAACCATCCATATGTTCTGAATGAATACCGTAGCTCCCTTTTGCGGCCTTGACGAATTCCATTACTTCGTTGCCATCCAACATTATTGAGGATTTTTTATCACTCTGTGCTTCATTGATTGCTCGATAGGCCCAGTGGCTTTTCTCTAGATTATCTAAATCAATATTAATGGAATTGCAATTAATTTGTTCTTCCTGAACTCTTAATGATAGAGGAGATGTTAATTCTTCTGTTCTCAAACAGATTCTTCTATTTAGAGGAAAATAACACCCATAAATGACTATCAGCGTGATAATAAGGTTAATTAGTGCATTTTCTGATGCATTTTTCTTGCTCGGCATATCTTGTAGATTCATTTGAGGGTCTGCAACTTGTTTGGGGTCACATATATGTGAAGAATGCTTGGGCGATTTTATCAAAGATTTCAAATCTTCGCTGTTACTATATATCGGATCGACCCAACAGTAAAAACATTTATTACAAATATGACCTCGAAACCCAATATTTTTGTTATTTCTCAACATATTATCCAGTACGCCTAACGATGCAAAGTGGTCTTTGATCCACTCGAATGTTGTATTACTGTTTGTCGATTCTTGCATGGCAAAGCTATACATTATGTGAGATAATTGATCTGTAGGAGTGGAAGAAGACTGAAATTGTTTTGACATTTTTCTTATTTCGGCTATTTGATGCATTGTTTCATACATGTCTCTTATGTCATCTCTTACCTTTGAGACTGAATCTTTTTCTTGTTGTCTGTGACTTTGCGCGCGTCCTTGGAAGGGCAATGAATTATTATTATTGCCATTTTGAAGCTTTTGATGAACATAGCTGCTATTATTATCCTTAGAGTATCCATAATTGTTCTTGTTCTTGTATAACGAACTCCCAATGTTAGAAAAGATTTGAGCGCTGGAAGAGTATGGTAATTCGGATCTATGCTGATCTTGCGCTAATCTGTCACTATGCCTTCTCTGCATATGAATTTGCATATTCCATTTCCTGGATGAAGTTTGATCACAATAAAGACATCGATATTCCATCCTTCTCATATGGTTCTATCACCTCTAGCAATACTTTTCTTCATAAGGCAACTAGCATTTCTGTTTTCTATTGATTATATCTTAGCAATAGTTCCTTTAAAGTATTTGTAGTTGTTTATTATGTAAATTCAGTTTAAATAGAAACATGAAAATAGTGGTAGTCAATAATTGTTTTACATTAAAATTATAGATCACTGCTATATATCTTTACTTTATATAATTTATAGAAAAATCCTCATTTGTGACATTGTGTATTGAAAATTTCTTCCGTTTGTCTTCTATGGTATTACTGCAGTTACTGCAGTTACTGCGATTGGCATCTTATATGTTTAATAATATAAGCAGTTTTGGCACAGGAAGCGTGAAACCAATGGTAATGTCACTAATCAAACCATATAAACTGTCAAAGATATTTGGCGAGTCTTCTTCTTTAATGGTTTAGTTCTAAGCCTAATTCCGCAGCTGTCTTCAGCAATTCATAACCATACATATTCATTACCATCTTTAACCAGTGTTTAGTCAATAATGAATTCAGGTACTTTGGGTTTCTTTGAGATGTCCTCTTTGTTTTATATCATGAGTTCAGTTCCAAATAGAAGCATGTTTCTTCTGATGAACGTAGTAGACAGTCCTTCTGATGTCGTCCTAAGCGATAATATCAAATAGAGGATCGGTAGAAGTAACATACTCGAAGGCGTTCTGTTTCTTTTGGATCTGACCATCAAAAGGAAGTAACGACGTCTTTAGCTATAGATTTATCTTTTAACTGAACAGAGCCTAATATAGTATCGAGTGTATATATTATAATGATTCGTAAGAAAATGTATAGCATATAAAGTAATAATATATGAAGAAAAACGCGAATAAATGAAGCATTACTACTTTAATATATCTATCGAAATGTCTTGATAGAGACCATTTGGCAATATACGCCTAATCGAGATTGGCAAAGCTTTAAGGTCTAATTCTGCTACTGCCAACGTGATAGAGTCCCTGATATCATTTGGAACTCTAATTAATGATGGAGCTCCTAAAGATAATTGCAAGGATCTTGCGCCACTAATTCGAGCTCTTTCAAATCTTGTAAGTCTAGGTGGTCCTATTAAGACTCTGTTTTCAGAAGTGATTTCTTTCAACTCAAATTCGACTTCATCATATGTAACTACCTCATCTTCTGGACGATTTGATTTCCTGATAGGTTGGTCAATTTCTAATTCTGTTCTTATGTCAACACCATTGGAAATTTGTTCGGTCTCTAAATGGTTTTTTACATGTTTGCTGGAGCTAGGTCGTTTCACCTTAGATTCCACCTTCTTAGCAGTCTTTTCTTTAATATGAGAGGACGTTTTTGAAATATGTTTTCCGTTTGAAGAACGCTTTACTACCAAGAATACTGCAAAAGATAATAGATATATAATTAAACGTTGCGAATTGCCCATTTAGAGAATAAACGTTTTCATATAAAGAATGATTCTATACAGTAAGACACTGCTATGAGTAATTCATATTCGGTTTCAAGATTTATCCTGAGTTTGGAAATATCAAATAGAGGATCGGCTCAATGCGAAATAATACGCCACCTATCTCCATTAACTGTTGGAACAATTTTAAAAAATCTTCCGTTACAGGATAGGGTGCACAAATATGCAGATAAATTGGCCTATATCGAAACAGGGCTAACTATAGGAGCTGAGAAACAGAAAACCCAATTTAGGCGGGGGGACATAGCTTACATGACATCCAATAGTTCAATATGTATTTTCATCAAAGATTCATCATACATGCCCATGAATCCCATAGGAATAGTTAAATCAAACATAGAATTGATGGAATCTATCGATACAGGCGACATAATGGTTCTAAAAAGGTAGATTCTGTTACGCCGGCAGTATATATTATATATTTATATATATATATGTTACAGATGTTAATGATGCGTTAAGGTATGTAACGATAAGTGATATATGAATTTGTTGGACTGGTTTGAAGTAGAAAGACCACTAAGTTGATGGCTACTAGCATCAATTATCACTATATTGACTATATATTAGTGCGCTCAAATGAAATTACATAGATTAAGGCATCTGTTCAGCATATAGTTGGTACTATATAGATGAGATTTTAATTCCATGGAAGTCAAATCATAGCTCCTTCAAACTTTGACACTGCATCTTAGGTAATTGTATGGTTAATTCACAATCTTTCCAATTTGTACACTTTATGACCACTATAGCCACCGACATTTTTTATAATGCCTTTTGCCTCAAGCGATTTGAGAAAAGCATTAGCAACGGAAATTTTGACACCTGCGGTTCTTGCAAAGGTTTGTGCCATAACTGCCTTCATGCCTTCAAGCACTTTTAATCCATGTGATTCTTCCACGAAAACTGATAGTTTCTGTTTCTGCATCGGTTTTGAACCTGACTTCTTAGAATCTTCTTTTTTTACGGTTTTAACATCACCAGATTGATTGTTAACGCTAGACTTTTCTGTTGAGCCGACAGGTTTTTTCTTTACGCCTCCCATATACACACATTGCATAAATATATTTATAAGTCATTTGCTTCATTTGTGTTTAGTTTCGCCTATGGACATTGATGCAAGTGACCAATAGAAGGTGGCAGGATAATACGATCATATGGCTATATGATGATGCTATAATTATTAGTTTAGTTGACATGCATATATTAAACCTATAATGGGATTCAAAAGACTAGTAAACCTGTTAACTCCACTCAGTTCTAACATGAAGTGTATTTAAAAGGAAAGTCTAGATTTGTCAACATCACTGTATTAAAAAGTATTAAAATGATACCACTACAAGAAGTGAGAGTTATAAAAACGAAGTGAATTAAGAATTGATATATATATATCAATAGATATTAATAGTAATATACTGTTGGTAATTTAAATCATAACTGAATCGACAAGTATATAATATCATGACGTATCCTGACTGCATTTAAAGATCTTGGTTTTATGCCCATTCCATTAATGGTTTAACATTTATCACCAGTTTAAAACTCGTCAGTATATCCTTACATCTATTTCTAATAGTGACCTCTGTGACACCTGCTAAACTTGATACATCTATTTGCAAAAGATTAACCCCAAGCAAAACCGCAGCCAAGTATATATATGCTGCAGCAAGCCCGTTTGGTGCCTTACCATCTGCAAGCATATGATCGTGGGTCTTATGCGCGAGATCAATCGCCAACCTCTCAACTTTCGTATCAATTTTTGCCATGTTTGCAAGTTTAGCAATATATTGATCGATTGCAAGCGTAGCCGAAATTGTCTTGTATTCACTCATAGAAGGTGATGGTGATGGCTCCAATTGCGATATTACATGGGCAGATGAAGACGATGAGGATGTCATATGTTCTGTAAATACACCCATTTCCATAACCATCATTCTATAATACTTTGAGGCAAGTTTTAAGCTAGACTTGTCCTGTTCTCCTATACCTGTTGCTATAACAATTTCCTCTAACGATCGTACTATTGAGCATCTTTTACATGCTAGATATATTGTTGCTGCCGCCATACAAATAACAGATTTTCCCTTTGCTTCGCTTTTATTTTCAAAATTTCGATAGAGCATAGCTGCTGTTTCTACCAATGTCTTTGGAAGTGACATTGCAGAAGAAATTTCATTAATTTTAGACAAGATGTTAGAGAGTCTTCTTTCTTTGGGGGACGCAACTCTTATTCGTGAATGCCATTTGCGCATATTATTCATCTGCTCCATCATTTCGTAATCGATTGATTTGCCACTATAATCTTTTGAGCCAAGAGCAATTTCAGTTCTCAAGCCATAATCATGTAGCGAGAGGCTTGTAAAGCCGCTGGCACGAGTATTTCTTGTCTTTTCTTCAAAGTCGGTGGAATGTGATTCCGGACCATAATCATCGACCTGATCCATCACTACACATCCGCACTTTTCGCAAATGTATTCACCTTTGCTATAGTCATGGATAACATGCGATTTACATTCAGGACACTGTGTATAATATTCTGTAGATTTCATTTAAGAGTCTCTCCTGTAATGCTCATGTCCGAAGCGTTTACCTTGTGGATGATGCAGGTATCTGGAAGTTTGTCGGCTACGTTGCATTCCACCTCTAAAGACCCTAATGCCAATTATTTTGTTTATTTTGTCGATCAGTGGTACTACCGATGCATAAGGAGCAGTAACTGGTCCGATTACTTCAATTACTTTGCCTATACGTCTTCCATTCGTATCAATAATTAGTTCACCGCTCTTTGGTTCCTTACCGACACAGGTAAGTCTTACAACGAGTCTTCCACTCTTCGCTAAATGCATGATCTCTCCTATTTCTTCCAATTCTATAACCACCAGTAGATCTACTTATTATCATTCTGTTCTGTCAAGAATAATTTAGTTTATTGATAAGAATATTGCGACGTTAATCATAGGAACAATTTCACGGGTCAATTAAAATAAGTGATCATTCCCTTGATCGTTACCTCTGACCAAATTTTTGTTTATTTCTTTTTTGTAACATCTTTTCTGCAATATTACTAATGATCACAGATTTTCTTTTACCTTCCGATTTTGGAAGCATTATGTATCCTGATTTGACAAATGATCTCCTAGGATGTCTAGCTTTATCATTGGTATTCTCAGTTGTTGGATCATAGCCTGCTAGTTTAGCAGCATCAACTAACTCAGCGACTGTTGGATCAAAAACTGCACCATCACGCTTTACTCTACGTCCTTTGCGCTTTGATAAATGCTTATTAAAATAATCTAGCCATAAAACCACATGATCGTAATCTTTCAACTGCAGTTACTTGTTTCCCCTTAGATATTAACATTAAAAGTAAAAAATAATTAAAGCTTCTCAATAGTAAATGGCTATGTTAAAGTCATGTAATTTTCAGAATAGCAAATCTTCTCTTGCCGTAAAAGCACGAAATATAAAAATACAGGTTCATATGTCCTAATTTATTCCACTCTTTATTTGGTACTTCAAAACTTACAACTTTATAATATATTCGCCAATTTTTTCAGCTGCTACTGGCCATACATTAAATTGCAATGATATCTCAAATAACCTTATTTCCTGTAGCATATGCTATAACGTAAACAAGGAGCTTGTTAATGTTTGGGTGTATCGCCTGAGTATTGTAGATTTTTTGTAAATGATTCTTGACAGAAGAATCTTAAAGCCAAAAAGTATTATTCAATATCATCGTGACAATACATTTATGCATGTGCATCGATCACCGAGAATCCTTGGCAGGTGAACAACATACAAAAAGCACTTTGTATTGGTCAAGTAACGTTTAAGATATCGTTAGTTCTCTTACAAATATGGCACGAATTCATGCTCATACTCGCGGCAAATCCCATTCTCTTCGCCCGGCTTCTAAAAGCACACCATCTTGGCTGGCCCACAACCAAGGCGAAATATCTTCAATAATTGTCCAGCTGTCAAAGGAAGGCATAGCTCCAAGCGACATTGGGACTCAATTACGCGATGAATATGCAATACCGCTCTCGAAGCCAGTCCTAGGCAAGAGTATCACGGACATATTAGACGAGAACAATATTAAAAGAGATATGCCAGAAGATCTTAATCAATTGGTTCAGAAGGCGCTAGGACTTCAGAAACATCTTAGACTCCACAACAGCGATCACAGAAATATTCGCTCGCTCGAGCTAATTGAAGCAAAGATACACAGACTTTCAAAGTATTATAAACGTATTGGAAAACTTCATAAAAGTTGGAAATATGGTGCGGTTATCGCTCAGCTAGAGTAAGATCCCATGATGGGTGTTAACGAACTTCATCAAGACGTAAAATTTTTTTGTGAAAAGATTTCTACTCTGGTTGAAAATGATGAAGAAATCTCCATCATAAGTCATTTGGACGCTGACGGTATAACTTCTGGCAGTATTATTTCTACCTGTTTAGCAAGGCTAGGAGCGAGATGGACTGCTAGAGCTATTTCCGATATCAATTTGAATGTTATTGAACAAATGAAGTCCGAAGGACACGATTTCTACATAATTACTGATCTTGGAGCGACCATGGCAAGGGAGTTATTTGATTCTCTCAATAACAATTGGATCATAATCGATCATCATCAAATGCCACAAGAAGAAATGGCAGCAGATTACAATGATCAGATCCTAAACTCATGTAAATATGGTATAGACGGCGACACTGAGATTAGTTCTGGAGGGCTTGCATATATGATTGCCAATGAAATTGACAGTAAAAATAAAGACCTCTCCACTACTGCAATTATTTCTGCTATAGGGGATAGACAGGATCAAGGATACAAGAAATCGCTCGTTGGCCTAAATTCAGAAATTCTCAAAACTGCCCAGACATCCGGATTAATCAGTGTAAATCTTGATCTTATGTTTACGGGACGTGAGACCAGGCCGCTCCATGAAGCTCTTGCCTACACTTTATTTCCGTATATTGACGGACTTACTTGGAACATAGAGAGCTGCTATTCCATAATTAAAAATTCTGGAATAAAAATGAAGGCCGACGGAAGATGGCGCGTGACTTCTGAAATTTCACAACAAGAGAAAAATGCCATTATAGATGCGATCGCTAAATTTGTAGTTGCTTCACAAAATTTAGAGACGGATATTATAGATAATCTTACAGGGTATACATATACTCTTGTTAATGAAGATCAACGAAGCCAGCTTCGCGACGTTAGAGAGTTTTCAAGCCTCCTGAATGCTTGTGGACGTATTAGAAAAGCTGGTGTAGGGATTGGAATTTGCATGGGTGATAGAAATGCAATGTTGACCAAGGGAGAAAAGATAATTGGCGATTATCGAATAACCTTGAGAAATTATATTTCTACTATCTTTGCCGAAAAGTGGCGGTTAGTTGATGATGGAAAAACGCTTTTTATCAACGGGGATGGACTTTTGGCCGAAGATATGCTAGGTGCAGTTTCTTCATTGCTAAGTGGATCCCCTACATTCAGTGGTAGGTTGCTTTTTGTAAGAACTTTGGCTAGGGACAATACTTACAAATTTTCCTCCAGAAAAGGCTCGGGATGCAAGTCAGAATCAAACCTAGGCTTAATAATGCGACATTGTTCAGAGTCCGTAGGGGGAGTTGGTGGCGGCCACGTTGCAGCTGCTGGTTGTAGGATTCCATCTACAAGATTGGAATCATTTATGCAAGATGTTCGGAATGCTGTAGTTGATGGCTGATTCTTGAATGAAGATTAATGTAACGTCAGTCATAGAGATAAAATTTTCAAAAAACGCTGAGATGAATGCAATCATGAAAGCATTAATACCAGATAATGTTAACTTTCCAAAAGGATTATCAATGCGAATGTTCTATAAAGATAATAATACACTATTCCTTGAATTTTTCTGTAACGTTGGAATTGGAACTCTACTCAATACTATTGATGAGGTATTAGATCATATTTCAGTTGCAAAAAAAGTGATCGCTGATGCTTGATTTAAGACTCCTGAAAGAAAATCCGCAAATTATAAAAGACATGCTAGAAAGGCGGAAATTAAATTTTCCAATTAATGAATTAATTGCTTTTGATAAGAGGCGACGTGAGTTAATTGCTGAAATGCAGCAAATCAAACATAAGAAAAACGTTATCTCAGATCGCATAGCCTTCAAAAAAAAAAATAACAATGATAGTACCGAAGAACTACAAGAAATGAAAGTCATTGCAAGAGAAATTCTTAGCCTTGAGGAAGAAAAAACAACAGTAGAATCAAAGTTCAAAGATTTGATGATGATGCTGCCTAATTTGGTTGACAAATCTGTCCCAATCGGTAATGATGAAACCGATAATTTAGTTATCAAACAAAAAGAGATAGACAAAAAACTAAGATTCAAACCTAGAGATCATGTTGATATTTCGACTAAGCTTGGCTTAATTGATCTTGAGAGGGCAGCAAAGATATCTGGTGCAAGGTTTTATTTTCTGAAAAATCAGCTGGTAATGATGAACCAAGCGTTAATACACTTTGCATTGAAATTTCTATCCGAAAAAGGGTATACGCTTGCTCAACCTCCTTATATGATTAGAAGAGGCGCCATGGAAGGAGCTGTAATACTTGAAGATTTTGAAGATGTAATTTACAAGGTTGAAAGGGATGATCTGTATTTGATAGGAACTTCTGAACACGCGATTGCTTCGATGCATATGGATGAAATTTTAGATGGCAAGAGGCTACCAATTAGGTACGCTGGTGTAAGTCCGTGTTTTAGAAAGGAAGCTGGTGCACACGGAAAAGATATGAAAGGCATTTTTAGAGTGCACCAGTTTGAAAAAGTCGAACAATTTGTGTATTCACGTCCGGAATGCTCATATGAACAGCATGATAATATGTTGACAATAACAGAGGAATTTTATGAAAAGCTTGGAATTCCATATAGAGTTGTGTTGCTGTGTTCAGCGGAGTTAGGCAAGGTTTCAGAAAAAACATATGATATTGAGGCTTGGATGCCAGGGCAGAACGCATATAGAGAGATCGGATCGTGTTCAAACTGCACCGATTATCAATCCCGCAGACTAAGGATCAGATTTAGAGACAAAACAAATGAGCAAACTCAGTTTGTACATACATTGAACAGCACACTTGTGGCTACTGAGAGAACTATGGTTACAATTATCGAAAACTATCAAACTGTAAACGGTACTGTAGAAGTTCCAGATGCTCTTCAAAAATATATGATGGATATAAAGGAAATTTCATTACAAAACTAATTCGACTAAAAACAATAAGTACAGATAATAACACTTATTTGGTAACCATCAGAGGCTTTAGAAAGTAAGAAGCATGACATAATTTTATGTATGACTAACAAGAGAAGAAACATCTTGTTTATGTTCACTGATGAAGGAACGTAAGAAGTAGTGCAATCATGAGATCATTTCAAGCATATTATGAGTCATTTGACATAAAGATTAAATAATTGGATTCGACAATTTATGCATATGAATAAGCCAAATCTAATGGCTACGACAGCGTTAGTTATTCTACTAGCTTCAGCATTTGCACTACCTGTGATTCAGATGGCATGGGCACAATACGTAGGTGGAGGTGGAGCTGGAGGCATAGAAGAACAATTGAAATTAGCCAAATCTAAAATTACCAATGCAAAAACTGCCGGAGCGTATGGTTCTGGTACGCCAATGCTGGGAACTAATATTAACGAAACTACAATTTTTATCGCAGTCTTGGTAGCAATATTCGGTGGAGTCGCAGCAGCATTCTTTATAAAGAGCAGAAGCGGCGCAAAGGCACAAGCAACTACTTAACCCTTTCATTTTTTATTTTAAATAAAAATATATTTTATCCTTAAATATTGTAACTTTGTGTTACGCCTATTGTATGAAGAATATTACTGGCTTTTTCTAATTAGAAAATATTATAACCATTGAAACATGTCCAACCAAAATGTATATATCATAGAATTCTATTTGCTCTATATGTAATGAGCGCTATCCTAAGCCTTATGGCAGTGGCTGTTACTTCATTCAAAGATCTAGTTACGCAGATTGGACCGGCTTATGACCCACTATTCTATGACGTAATGGTCTACATATTCGGCACTATGCTCTTCGCAGTCTTCTTGTTAAGCGTCATTGCGTTCTGGCTGAGAAGAAAGGGTCTCGGTGGCGGTTCTGCAAAGGAAAAATGGACACAGGAATTAGAAAAATACTTTGAACGCGAGCAGATTGGTCTGATTCCAGATGAAAAGCACCATTGGTAGACAAAATTTGACCTAGCAGACAAAACTAGTGCCTTCCAAACTTCTTTTCTTTGTCTTTCTCTTCGTCTTCGCTGTCCCGATCTAATTTAAAACAGCAGCGCAGAAAATGCTAATTAAACGTAAAGCAGATTTGCATAGTGGATTAATACAAAGCAATACAAGTCGATAGAGGACATTTCATCGACTAAATCATTACACGCCCCTAAATTAAAACTCGCATCAAGTATCGTGATCTATACAAGGAAAGGTAAAATGCTTCGCTAAACATAATTCTTTAATATAACGGTCATTCATTACCATGAAATTCTATTGCTAGAATATAAATAGCAAATTAAAACGACAAAAAAATTGAGAAAGATTAGAGCTCTTCTAGATTACTTGCCATGGTCTTGTAGCGAATGTTATACCCAGGCCTGCGCCAATAACGATGCACTGATAAACTATATTTCCGTATGGAACAGGCTTAAATACAGGCTCGCCTGTTACTTGGACAGTTTGACCAGGACCTAGACCAGGACCTATATGTTCTATATTAAGCTGAGTGTGCAGATGGTAGATTCCAGGTTCCAATGCTTTTGCTGTGATGGAATATGGTATTGTTCCTTGGGGTGGAATGTCAAATATATTTCCTGGTGGATCTCTTGCTATGAACTCCCACCTAACACCCGCGTTAACCGAATCACTAAATAGTGATAACCATGCTCTTAAAGGTCTATTGACTAAGCTTTGTAGCGTACCTTTGACTGTTATTGTGTCACCTGTATGAAGTGTTTGAGCAGAAAATGATTCATCTGCGATTTTTACGAACCTACTTTGAAGCTGAGCTTGTACACCATGTCCCTCTGCGATTGGTAGAAAAGCAAATGCTGTAGACAGCACCGTGACTGCCGCAAGAGCCGTCACAAAGAACGTCTTGCTATTCATATATTGTATCTAGCCATAGCACAAGGAAGATTGATATATATTTTGCTGTATTATAATACCAATTTCAGTCATGATTATCAATAATGACCATCATAATTGCTAATCAAATCAATATACATAATATTTACAAATAACTGGTTCTTTTGCACATCATCATTTATTTTTTATTGCATCAAATATGAATTCATGGCTTATTTAAGCATAATTTTTGGTACCATCTTTATATGCTATGTAATAATCATATTTATTGAGAATAACCATGGCACAAATGCCAGCACTTATACCAAAGGAAGTAGAAATTCAAAGACTAAAGAAGATCTACATCATGGTCATAATGC
>Ga0126310_10000055_pt1 | contig 29889 bp, 36 predicted proteins | sample Plot60_FD_92540 | JGI IMG/M metagenome (GOLD analysis project Ga0126310, IMG submission 92540) | Serpentine soil microbial communities from UC McLaughlin Reserve, CA, USA - Plot60 | ecosystem: Environmental > Terrestrial > Soil > Grasslands | place: USA: UC McLaughlin Reserve, Lake County... | reverse complement strand
ATCGAAATGAGTAAATTTAACAATAACTAAAATATCAAAATCTTTTATTAATCATAACAATATTCTAATTTGCTAGCCTTAAGAAAGTTTTGAAGATAGATTTGCCTTCAATTCCACTTTTTTCAGGATGAAATTGAACCCCGTAAATATTTCTTTTCTTATGTTTAAAAACTTCATGTTTAGACTCGGATGATGAGCATAAGAGTTCCATCTGAGAAGATAACCTATAAATCGCATATCTATGACTTTGATATGCGTAGATCGAGGATTGATAAGGTAAAAAAATATTATTATTAATAGATGTAACTTTAACTAATCCCTGAATAGTATTTTTCAATTTAATTAATGAACCGCCAAAAAATAAATTGATTAACTCTGCTCCATAACAAATTCCTAATAAGGGAAGGTCGGATGTATTACAATATTCAATTATTTTATTATTTTTAATATTTGTCTCCCTATTATAATTTCTCCTTCCGGATAATATAATTGATCTATATGATGATAATTCTTCGATCTTAATTTCTGAATATAATTTACATTTAAATGATATACCCAAGTCCTTAACTATATGAACAATATCATTTACAAAGGGGGAAGTATTATTTACAATCAATAACTCCATATTATAGAAGATTAATGTACAAAATTTATACGTTAAGAAGAATAATTGGCTAGATTAGCTAGTCGTTTAGATATCAAAAAAACAGCAACTGAAACAGGAACTGTAGATATAGATTTATCTAAGGTATATTTTTTTCCTTTAATATTAAATTTTAAGGGTGTATTAATTGAAATATCAACATTCCTATCATTTTCAAAAAAACAAGAATCATTCATTGGATCAAATTTGTCTATGTCATAACATACAATCTTGGAAAGTCCACTTTTACCATTTAATGACCCTATCATTCTAAAAATTCTATGGATATCAGTAGTTACCTGCGGATCTAGTTTGAGTCCTAATTCATAAGCAATTTTGTCCAGTTCATTTTTGAATGATTGATACCCCCCAATTTTTTTTATAAATTTATTTAAATGATCATTCGAAACTTCAGGCATCTTCATCTTTTCAACAATTCTTTTTCTCCATCCATAAGAAAAGCCACTTAATGGAACCTTAATTCTATCCCCGCGTTTGTCATTTCTCACACCTAAACTGTCTGGTGAGAGATTTTTTCCCATTAAATATCCTACTATATCCGATCGGGATTTAGAATCTAACAATAAATAATTACTCTGCAAGACTACAACATGGAATCCAGTATTACCTGAAAAAGATACCTCTAAATTTTGTTCTTGTATTCCAAAATCTTTTTTTAAAAATTCCAGTAAATTTTTCGTTTCCTTTTTTAAGGAATTTATACATTTAAAACATGGTATTGTATTTTTAAGAATTCTAGTACTATGACATTCGTGACACAAGGTCAAGAAATCATTAGACACAAAACTACAATTAGAACAGATAAAAAATGTATGCTCTTTTTGACATGGTAATAATATATCGTTAAGATCAATATCAAATATCAGATCTGCACCTTTCCAACATTTCTCATTAATAGGGAAAGTAGGAAATTGATAATATGCATTTGAGCAAAAAATATCGGAAGGAACATTCTGAATTATAAAAGCTTTTAAATTTCCGATTTTTGGAAAGGCTAAGTGCCTAATTACTTTGCCATCAAACGTCATAAAACCAAACTCACGGTTATGCATTTGAACTGGGGGACTAAGATTACCGATATTTTTAAAATAATATTCTTTGAAAAGTCTAATTAAAAATTCTTTATTTTTACTATTAATTTCTTTTTGCATTTTCTACATCTTTCTACCAAATTGTATAGGATTAGTGATTCCTTTACAATCGATAGTTGCATAGCAAAGGTTTTCATTTACTAGTTTGCTACAGGCAGGAACAGAGTATCTTGTCTGACTACCTTTTTTACCTGCTAAATGCTCAACTTGATATCTCGTAATTTTTTCATTAAAATCTGGAGCGTTTTGAAATAATAAAACTACTTCGTCTACACTCTTTCCTGATGATAGCATATAAGTAGCTAACATAAATCTTGCCGAGTGGGGTAAGTTTTCACTTTTATTTAGTAATTCCAACGCTTTTTTTATACAAGGAGGAAAATCGGTTTTATGTCTTAGATATTTAATGGGCGGAGTCAATTTCTTTTTAATCAAAGTTGCATGAAATTTAATTTGCTCGGGTACTTGAGTAATATTCATATTCTTAATCTTATTATACAACAATTTGTAAATTTCAGATCTTATCAGTCTGACAGTTTCATCTCCATCCAAATATACATAACCATTATCAACAGCCCTATTGATTAATTTCCATTCTACTTCATTAAATTGAGTAGCTCTTTGTAAATAATCAGAAATATTCATTTTAAATAAATTATTTTTTTTAGGATCTAATTCTACATCTAACTGAAAAAGTTCTCTGAAAATCTTAAAAATAAGAAGATTTTTTTTTCTTAGATCTTTTTCTTTCAAGAGATCAGATATTAAAAATCTCTCTACTCGTCTAGCTTCCATAAGTGAAAACTTTTTGATAGCCGAATCTTCATCTATATATTTCATCATAATGAGAGAAACGAGAAAAGTAAATAATTCAATATCATATTTTTCAAGATCAATAAAGACCTTTCCTTCAATCAAAGCAAATTCAACCCTTTTAGTAGCTCTCTGAATGATGTGTAAAAATTCAGGTCGATTAAAATCATCCAAATCAAAATGACTTTCTCGTATGTAGGTTCCAGCCTCTTCTAAAAAGGGATACTTTGCAAGGTCATCTTTCCCTAAAATGATACTCAATCCTATTAATCTTACTCCTTACCAAAATAAAACTACTTCGTAAAGCTATTATCCATGTAGTAAATTAAAAACGGATATACAAAAATTGAAAATGGGATTCCATGTCTCTATTATAGGTTCACTAAGTAACTCCATCAAAAATGCAGAAGGTATTGGTTGCACTGCTTTTCAAATTTTTACTAGAAATCCTCGTGGGTGGATACCCAAACCTTTAGAAATGAAAGATGTGGACGAATTTAAAAGAAAACTCAAAAATAGTCCTATTGATAAAAAAAATGTTGTTGTTCATATGCCATATTTACCTAATCTCGCAGCACCAAAGAGTGAATCATATGATAAATCCAAAAACGTCCTCTGTGAAGAGATTATCAGATGTTCTTTATTAGAGATTCCTTATCTTATTCTTCACTTGGGAAGCCACCTTGGGTTTGGGGAAAAGAATGGAATAAAACAAATAGTTGATGCATGCAATTTTGCCCTTGACCATTTTAATTCTTCATATCGACGACATTTACAGTTAAATATTTTAATTGAAAATAGTGCAGGTCAAAAAAATAGCATAGGTAGCAATTTTAATGAAATTAAAGATATATTAGATCAACTAAATAACAAAACATTTGGTGTATGTTTAGATACTTGCCATGCATTTGCTTCTGGTTATGATATAAGATCATCTGAAAAAGTAATAGAAACAATGAATAATTTTAATGAGATCATAAACATTGAAAATTTAAAAGTTTTGCATTTGAACGACTCACAAGGAAAAATTAATGAGAATAGAGATAGACACCAACATATTGGACTTGGTTCAATAGGTAAAGAAGGACTGGCAGAATTTTTAAAACATAGATATATTCAAAATATCCCCATAATAATGGAAACTCCAAATGATGGAATTAGAGGAGATAAGGAAAACATTAGAGTTGTATTAGACTTAATTGACGATCATAGATTGATTTGAATATATCAAGAAAAATATAGCACCTTATTCTCATGGATAATATTTATGGTCAGTTACGAAAGAATTATGAAACTCTCATTAGAAAGAGGATTTTATTTTCCTAGCTCAGAAATTTACTCTGACTCTCCAGCCGGTTTTTGGGAATACGGACCCAATGGGAACAACATTAAAAATAAGTTTATTGATTTGTGGAGAAGAGAATTGGTTAGAAGAGATGATATGATTGAGATTGATGGATCACAGATAATGAGCAGAAATGTGTTTGTTGCTTCCGGGCATATTGACAATTTTTCTGATCCTGTAATAGCATGTAATAAATGCAAATCTGTTTTTCGAGCTGATAAATTCATCCTTGAGAAAGAAGGTATTGATGTACCTGAAAGGATACCTAATGACGAGGTGGATAAGCTACTAAATCAATATAGGTTAAACTGTCCAAAATGTGGTTCATCATTTCAGAAGACAGAGCGATTTAATATGATGTTTAAAGTAGGTATTGGCCCTAATCATGATGAAGCTTATTTACGACCTGAAACTTGTCAAGCTATATTTGTAGACTTTATGAGGATTTTTAAAATCATGAGAGGAAAACTTCCATTTCCTATAGCTCAAGTAGGTAAAAGTTTCAGAAATGAAATCGCTCCTCGGCAAAGTCTATTAAGATTAAGAGAGTTTTATCAGGCAGAAATCGAAGTATTTTGTAATCCAAATCAGTTAGACGCTATACCAAAATTTGATGAGGTACAAGACACTATTTTAACTATAGATGAAGGTACAAAAATTTCTAAACTTACAGCAAGAGAAGCATTAAAGAGCAAGATTATTCCTAATAAACTAATCGCGTATTATTTATCTATTTTATCAGAATTTTACGAAAGGACAGGAATAGATATGAATCAGACACGTTTTAGAAAATTATCTGATCAGGAAAAAGCCTTTTATGCAACAATTGCTTTCGATTTTGAGTTAAAAACTAGTTTAGGCTGGTTAGAACTTGTAGCATGCAATTACCGATCTAATTATGACCTATCGCAACATTCTAAAATCAGCAAAGAAAAAATGGAAATAATGGATCCAGTCACAAATGAAAAGGTTCTACCTCATGTATTCGAGCTTTCGTTAGGGATAGATAGGAGTATATATTCAATTTTAGAGCATTCATTTGCGGAAGACCATGAAAATAATCGAGTAATTTTAAAGTTAAAACCCTATCTAGCACCCCTTTTGGCGGCAATTCTTCCATTAGTAAAAAAACCAGAATTAGAAGAAATCGGGAAAAATATATACTTCTCTTTGAAAAAAGATTTCGATATTTATTATGATGGATCTGGATCTATCGGAAGAAGATATAGAAGATTAGACGAAATTGGAGTTCCATTTGCAATAACAGTTGATTATGATACAGTTAAGGATAGCACTGTAACTATTCGATACAGAGATAATATGGAGCAAAAACGTATCCAAATCAAAGAGCTCAAAAGTTTTTTTGAGAAAACTCAAAAGCCATAAATATTTATCATCAATGGAAACTAAAAAAAAAATCAAAAAAAAATCTGATAATAAATTCGAAAAGGAAATCATACCCTCGGAAAAATGGCTAGTGTCATTTAAGAACAATAATAATAGAGGTAGTGTGATCCCAAGAGTAATAATTCGCCAATTTTATGCTCAGGGGTATTTTGAAGCCTATGATATTATACGAACCTACGCAGAAAAATTAGCTCTTGAAATAATTTGGTTTAAAGAAAAACGAAATTGTTCCCATTACCTTATATCTAAAATGTTTCCTCAATTAGAATCAATTTGTGTCTATTGTAATAGAATTTTTAACGAGTTGGAACCTATTCCATGTTTACAGGAAAATTGTTTACATATATTTTGTTCGATAAATTGTTTAGAAAATCATATCAGACTGATACATAGGGATACGATTTAGCAGGTGGTATCTTTAGTATAAAATTAATTAGACTTCAATGAGATTGGAATCAAATAATTGCTCTAAAAGTTGAACCATTTCTTGTTCTACTTGTTGTCGAGGGATTCCTAGTTTTTCAGAAAAATAATCTGTAAGTTGATTTATAGTTTTTGTTCCGTCACAAGACTCCCAGAATTGAACGATTGCATCATTGACCATAAAACTTTTTTCATCTTTATTGAGGAGGATTAACGAACCATCTTCTGATTTTATAAACGAGCCTATTTTTTTTGGGAGGGCTTTCTCATAATCTATCTGAAATCTTAGTTTGGGTTTTCCAAATCCTAATGATTCTCTCGCTTTAGGCTCCATTTTATCAATAGACCATGGTGGATCCCATACAATATCAACATTAATAGTACCGATGCCATTGATTTTACCAACATATTTTTTTACATCATTAACCATAGTATTATGTAAGGGACACCCTCGAGTTGTCATTGTCATTTTAATATTAACATCTTTATCTTCCTTAATTTCTACACCATAAATAAGTCCCAGATCAACTACATTTACAGGAATTTCAGGATCCATACATTTTTTTAATTGTAGATAAACTTGATCCTTCGTTATTGATTCATTTGACATTTTATATTAAAACCTAAGCAAAAAGATGATAAAAATGTTATTAATGAATAATCATTATGCTATATAAAAAGCAAAATACAATTTATTCCATTAATTTTTTAATGCTCTTAGTGTAAGGTGGTGAAACAATTCCTTTCTCTGTTATTATTTTTGTAATTAGATTAGGAGGAGTCATATCGAATGCGGGATTAATGACTCCAATGTTTTTCGGAGCGAGTATTTTTTTACCAATTCTTATAACTTCATCCTTTGAACGTTCTTCAATAACTACATCATTTGGATTGTTTTTCAAGTCGAAGCTAGAAGAAGGAGCAACTACATAAAAGGGAATATGATGTGTTTTTGCTAAGACCGCTAATTGATATGTACCAATTTTGTTAAAAACATGACCAGTACGTAGTATTCTATCTGCTCCTACGACGACTTGTTTAACAATTCCTCTAGCCATTATGTGTCCCACAGCAGTGTCCGGAATTAGATTAACATCTATATTTTCATGTTTAAGCTCAAATGCAGTTAATCTAGACCCTTGCATGACTGGTCTGGTTTCAGTGACAATAACACTAATTTTTTTACCTGATTCCTTGACAGCTCTTATCACTCCTAATGCAGTTCCATAAGCAACTGTCGCTAGTGAACCAGCATTACAATGAGTCATAATAGTATCACCATCTGCGAATAAATGAGCGCCATTTATTCCCATTGATTTGTTGGTTGCTATGTCCTCTTTAGCCATTAAAATAGCTTCTTCGAGTATTACTTTTTTTATTAAAGATATATCCCTGAGATTTCTGATTTTTTTCATAAGTCTATCAAGAGCCCATTGAAGGTTAACAGCAGTTGGACGTGTTGATCGTATTATATCATACGCTTTATCTAGTTCTTTAAAAAATACTTTCCAATTAGTTGTTTTGCTATTAAGTGCCGCCAAGGCTAATCCAAATGCCGCGGTAACTCCAATAGCAGGAGCGCCTCTAACAACAAGTTTTTTTATAGCGTCTGCAACCTGAATATAACTTCTGCATCTTACGTAACATAGTTTTGAGGGTAGTTTGGTTTGGTCAATCAAAATAAGAGAATTATTCTTCCATTCAAGGGTTAGAAGCCTAGGAGGTGATGTATTCACTTTATTCAATAGTTTAACAATTTCATGAGATAATATAATTTGTTGAATTAGAATGCTCTAATAAATAAAGAGCTAACTTAGATTACCTATCATAGCATGGTCTACTCCACTAAACTTATTTTCCATAATAATGCCTCTTCCATCATATAATGCACTTTTTCCTATATTATTACGGTTTAGGGTTTTATACTCTTCATGATCAGCAATAACCATAATTAAATCAGCTCCTTTTAATGCTTCATCGAGATCATTGATTAGGAACATATTTGTATGTTTAGAGAAATGATCATCTTTTTTAACAAGAGGATCATGAACTATAATTTCTTTAACTTTCAGTTTTTGTAATTCTTTGATAACGTCATATGTTGGAGATAACCGGGTATCTGAGACTCCTCCTCTAAATGCGAGACCTAATAATGTTATTCTCAAGTCTTTGTACTTTTTTGGCTTAATCAATTTTAGTGCTTGTATAACACAATATTTTGGCATTGAATTATTAAGTAATCTACCTGATCTAGTTAGTTTGCAGTCTACTTCAAGCATTTTGGCAGTTTTTAGAATAAATTGAGGATATACTGGAATACAAGCGCCCCCTACTCCAATCCCTGGCTTGTGAATATGACAAAAAGGCTGAGAATTTGCCGCATTACGTACTTCCCAGAAATTTATTCCTAGACGTTCAGAAAATATAGCTAATTCATTTGCTAATGCTATATTTACATCTCTATATACTCCTTCAAATAGTTTTTCAGTTTCTGCTGACTTGATATTACTCATAGCAATTATACCTTTTTGATAGATAAAAGAAAAAACCTTTTTACTAATTTCTAAACTTTTTTTTCCTGATCCAGCAACAACCCCTGGATACCTCTGTTCAATATCTTCTATTGCTCTTCCTTCATAAATGCGTTCAGGATTATACACGACATAAAAATCATCTTCTACTGTCAACCCACTCTGTTTCTGTAATAGAGGAATAACCACATCCTCTGTTGTACCAGGAGGTACACTTGGATTGAGGGCTACCACATCATTTTTCTTCAATCCTTTTCCTATTGCTACTGCTACATTCTTTACCGCAGACAAATCAGCTGTTCCATCAGGAGCCAAAACAGGAACGCATATCATCTTAAGGAAAGAATCGTTAGATGCTTTAACCAGATCATCATAGATACATAATTTATTATTGACAATACCCTTTTCAAATGCTTCGTTTACTCCAGGTTCAGGGATATGTGTTTTTCCATCTCTGGCATATTCTAAAATCTGCTTAGACTTATCAACACCTATTACATGAGCACCTGCACGCAACCAGGCGGCAGCGAGAGGAGAGCCAACATGACCCAAACCATATATTGCGATTTTAAATTCACCAGAACGAATTTTAAAATCTAAGCTTAATAGTAATTGTGAAATATTATTATTAAATAATACATTTTCATCTATTTTACTTTTTTCTATTTTTTTGTTAGTTGTCATAAATTTTTAAAATATAAGGCAATATTTGTTTTTTTTTAAATTATATTAGAGAAAAGAAGTTAAGACAATCATAAATAATTTATCACCCTCATTAACATTTGAAAATGTTGTTAAAGGTATCAGATATAAAAGAACACGTTATTAGCACACTCGGATCTCATTGTTCCTTACAAGTGCTAAAAGGTGCGAAAGATGAAGGTTTCAAAACTTTGTTAATCTGCGAAAAAAAAAGGGCAAATTTATATAAAAGGTTTAATTTTATCGATGAAATGTATTTTATAGATACCTTTACAGATTTATTAAGCAAAGATATTCAAAATGAACTAATAGATAAAAGAATACTTCTAATTCCGCATGGTACTTTAATATCTAATCTAAAATTTGATGATTTAGAAAAACTCAATATACCTATATTTGGTAACAAATGGATTTTAAGATGGGAAGCTGATAGAGTTTTAAAACAAAAATTAATGAATGACGCCAATTTTAACATACCACTACAAATTAATAAAAAAAATGAAATTAAAAATTTATGTATAGTCAAGTTACATGGTGCAGCAGGTGGAAAAGGCTATTTTCTTGCTTGGAACGAACAAAGTTTTGATGAAGGATGTCAAAAGTTAATTGATCAAAAAGTAATAAAATCTGAAAAAGAGCTATATATTCAAGAGTATGTATTAGGTGTCCCTATATTTTTACAGTTTTTTTATTCTCCTTTAAAAGATGAAGTCGAATTATTAGGTATCGATAGACGATATGAAAGTGACATTGATGGTATTGGAAGAATACCCGCTAATATTCAAATTAAACTAAATCTTGAGCCTTCCTATAATGTAATTGGTAATTTTCCATTGGTTCTTCGAGAGTCACTACTACAAGAAGTATTTTCAATGGCTGAAAATTTTGCTAAAAAAACAAAAGAATTAGTTGCTCCTGGAATCCCTGGCCCTTTCTGTTTAGAAGGAGTTTATGACAAAAATGGTAAATTTGTTATATTTGAATTTTCTGCTAGAATCGTAGCCGGTACTAACCTCTTTATCAATGGATCACCGTATGCTGATCTTTTATATAATGAACCTATGAGTATGGGAAGACGAATAAGTAGAGAAATTAAAGAAGCAATTAAAACAAATAGCTTAGACAAAATTATAACATGACTGCATACTGATTATCCTCCAGTCATTCTAGTAAATTTGTTTATTTTTTTATAATTAAATATATAATCCAAGTTTGATAAAGCAACAATAGCCGACTTTTTTACTTCTTCACTTGGATCATTTAATGCGGACAACAATGTAGATCTAGCATCCTCCGAACCAATCACACCCAAAGCAACAGCAGCTTCATGTCGAACAAAAATACTCGGATCTTTCTCTACTGCCTCAGATAGTGGCGTTATTGCAGTAGTAAATCCTAACTGTCCAAGTGAAAAAGCAGCCTCGTGTCTTACTAATTCATCAACATCTTCCTTTAATGCTTTACTTATCGTTTCAATTGCATGCTCACCTCCAAGGTCAGCTATAATGCAAATAGCCCGAGTTCGAATAACAGGATCGTGATGGAATGATAATTTACTAAAAAACTGAATATTTTTATTGTTAAATTCTTTTTCCATTTCTTCTATTAATTCTAACCTCTCGTAATTTTTATCGTAATTACTCTTCACGGTTAATTTGGTCTTAATTTTGTAATCTTAATCTTCATATTAATCTTTCATAAGTTATATATTTGTAAACATAAGATCTTTTTATGCGTATAAGATATTGGCATCTTACTATACCAGAAATTCTAAATGCAAGATACCCACTTGATAAGGTAAACCATTGGGAGATAAAGTGTCTATATGGAGAACATGAACATTTTGGGATTTTCTGGTACAAATATGGAACTCCTTTCGATAAAGAACCCGTCCATGGAATTTGTTTTTACTATAATGAGATCCCAGAAAATATAATTAAAGAGTTAACAAATTATCTAGTAGCAAAATTTGGAGGGAAAATTTTACGTAGGCAATCAAGAGTATTTCTTGAGGGCTCAAAAGAAATCAACGACTCTTATAATATTAGTCAATTAGCAAATGAGATTAGTTTAAAGTTTTCAATTCCTGTCGAAATAACACTAGAATTTGAAAAAGTTACAAAAGAAGAGGTAGACGATAACAGTTTTAATTTTCCGCAGAAAAAGGCATTACCAATAGTTGGGATTGATTGATTGATAACAGATTAAGAATAGTAAACCATGACCAAATCTTAAACCTCATGGACTATGATTCAAAATCGAATTCAATTTAGTAATTAAAGTAGACATACTAACAGGCTTGCTTATAAAGTCAATAACATCTACAGAAGGAATAACTTTACTGAATTCTTCCTTATTTATTTCAAAAGCAGTTATAAATACTATTTTCATAGAAGGAGTACTTTCCTTAATTCGCCTATATAATTCGAATCCATTAATCTTAGGCATTCTAATATCTGTAAGAACCAAATCATAATAATTATCTGAATTTTCCTTTAGAGATTCCAAAGCTGATTCTGCATCAATAAATGTTTCAACTTTAAAGCGGTTCTTAGATTCAAGTCCTCTTTTTACAATAGATAAAATATCTCTTTCATCATCTACAACCATTATTCTAGGCGGTATGTTAGTAGTGTTAGAAAGGTTCACGCCTATTTTATTTATGAGTTCCTACTAAAAATGTTATCTATTCCATAAAGGAGTAGTCATTTTTCTCCAAAGAATTAGAAAAAAAATAATGAGTTTGATATGTAATATTGATATATCTTAAGTTTATTTTTTACTCAATGAATAATTTAAATGAAGAAGGAATGGAATTACTCCATGCTGAAAAAATTAAAGAATTTAATACATTTCGCATGAAAAATTTGACATTTAAACCAAACTTATCTAACCAAGATCTTGCTGGTAAAAATCTTTCCTTTGCTTTCTTAAATGGAGCACTGTGTATTAATACTAATTTTTCTAATTGTATTTTGAAAAAAGCCAATTTAGTTCAAGCTGAACTTAACAAAGCGAATTTTGATAACTCTGATCTGACAAGTGCATTATTCATGTACGCCGAAATGAAGGAATGTAAATTAAGAAATTGTAATATGTATAGATCTAATTTTATGTGGGCAAATTTACAAAATTCTGATTTGAGTAATAGCAACATTACGAATACAATTTTCATCGAAGCAAATTTACAGCATTCTATTTTGAATGATTTAAACAAAAATAATGCGTATATTAAATACGCAAAAATAGAATCTACCTCTTGGAAATGAAAAAATGGCAATGATGCAATAACTTTGGTTATTTCGAATAACTGATAAATTTACTGTAAGATAAAAGAACTTTTACATAATAGATGTCTTCCCAGAAGAAAATATTGTACAAAAAATTTTGGTATTCAAAAAAGAATGTAATAGAAATATACACATTAGCCAATGAGGCACTAACATTTGCTATTGTATTTTAAAATAATAATAAGAAAAAGGTTAAGGCATTACATAGGAATGAGAATAAAGTTTGAAAAGATTTTTGCTGCACAGAGGAAGTTATTTATATCCTAATGTAATTTCTCTGATGTTGTCTGATACTAAGATAGATTTGAAAGCTTTAATCAAAAATTATAATGATTTTCCCAAAAAGGGTGTTATTTTCAGAGATGTAAATCCATTATTTAGAAATTCTGTTGCCATACAAGTAATAGCTAAACAATTTATTCATCAAGAAGAATTGTCAAAAATTGATTATATAGCAGGGATAGAATCTAGGGGTTTTACTGTTGCATCATTATTAGCGAAAAATTATAACAAGGGAATGATACTTGTAAGAAAAGTTGGAAAGCTTCCTGGTAAAACAGTAAAAAAAACATATAATATTGAATACGGAAGTTCAATAATAGAAATACAGGAGGAGGCAATAAAAAAAGGTCAAACTATTCTGATTGCTGATGACTTAATTGCTACTGGTGGCACTGCTATTGCTACAGCTGAGTTAATCGAGGAAATGGGAGGTACAGTTTTTGGATTAGCAGTTATTATAGAATTAGTGTATCTAAAAGGCGGAGATATTTTAAGAAAGAAAGGCTATGACGTTCGTTCGTTGGTGAAATATAATGATTAAAAATTTAAAATATCGCTCAACAATAGGTATTATTGGTGGAACAGGTATCTATGACTCTAATATTTTTAACATAATAGATGAAATTAAAATTAATACTCCATATGGAGAAACATCAGATAGAATAACAATTTGTACATATCATGACAAAAAAATAGCGTTCATTCCTCGTCATGGAAAAAATCATAGGCTTCCCCCTCATAAAGTTAATTACCGAGCAAATATTTGGGCTCTGAATGAGGTAGGTGTTAAAGTAATCCTTGCACCGTCGGCTGTAGGAAGTCTGAAATCACAATATACGCCTGGAGATATAGTATTACCTGATCAGTATATAGATTTTACAAAAAAAAGGGAATATACGTTTTATGATGGTCCAGTAGTTTGTCATATTTCTCAATCTGATCCATTTTGTCCTAATTTGAGAGAAATTATTATAAGTGATTTAAAAAGTTTAAACTTTAAGTTTCATCCTCTTGGAACCTATATTTGTATAGAAGGTCCGAGATTTTCTACTAAAGCTGAATCTAATTTCTATAGAACATTACTTACAGCTGACATAATTGGAATGACCTTAATTCCAGAATGCATATTAGCTAAAGAAATGGGGATGTGTTATGTGTCCATTTCTACAGTAACTGATTATGACGTATGGGCAGAAGTTTCTGTAAATTCAAAGGAAATAATTGAAACATTAAATAAAAATGTTGATAAAACTAAAAAATTGTTACTAACAATTATTCCCAAAATAAATGAAGAAAGGAATTTATGTAAATGTTCTAACTCTTTAGATAATGCATTAGTATAATAAACACTCTCGGTACGATTATAATTTTTTTACAATAACAGAAACAATTATAAAATAATTATTATCATTAATATTATAAATTTTTCTTGAGAAAATGTTTGTTTATTTATTTAGGTGATTTCATGTTTGGAGGAAGATTAACATCTCCTTCGATTAACTTTCTCTGTATAGTCAATTGTAGTTTTTCTGGGTCAATTTCCATTTTTTTTAACTTGCTAATAGCCAGAGTAGATAATTTTAAGCTGATATTATGTCCTCCAATTCTACCAAATGCAATAGCTGAGAATCTAAAACTTTGATTTTTAACAACAAAATACCCAGTCAATTTACTGGCGACTTCTCCTCCTGAAGAAGTATTTATAAAGACATCGACTTTAAGATTATTGTTATCTTCAAAACCGTACATGATTTATAACTCTTTTGTAATTTCGATGCTCCGATTTATATTGTTTTCAACAAGAAAATTCCACCAATCATTATCAATTATCCGGTAATTTTTGACAGTTGTATTAATAATTGTCTCATCATCTGTATCAAAGAATTTAAATACACCTTCTTTCAAAATTTTAATTAGTTTCCATCGATCTTTACCAATTCGATTTCTATTAACAGCAACTCCCCACTTTTTTCCTTTTTCTATTTTGGGCATACCAATATCCTCCGCTATATCTAAAATACCTAACCTTTTTTCTTCACAAAAAAGTTCCTTTGTGATAACGCTCCTCCATACATCTATTGCACCTATAGTTTTACCTCTCTCATTTATATTAATGACTCCAAAATAAACGATCTTGTCATTTGTTTTACAATTATTTGTTTTACAATCATTTTTAATCATAGAAAATTCCACTTTTATTTTTCCTTATTTAGTTCTTGCAGCCTCAAATGGTTGTTCGAGTATTATGGCAAGATTATCAATCATGGCATTTTTTCTCCAAGGCATTTCCTTTTCTAAACACAATCTTTTATACCTATTTATTATAGCAAATCTAGGATGAAAGGATTCAAATAAATTTTTTGAAAATTGAATAATCATATTTTTATTAATTAATGATTCTACAATTTCTCTACAATGTGAGTTATCTAGATTCAACTCTCTGGAAATCTGTTCTATCTCCAACATCCCTTTGCTTATTATAAGTAAAAATATTTTAGTTTCTAAATTCGAAAGTTGAAGATCTTTAGTAAATATATTGTAATAGTTAGCATTTAAAAACAATGTAAGATGTGCTCTTTTATCTCAAATAAATATTTCTGATTCAAATACAAGATCATTATATTTACAATATTCGTAATTATAAGTTTGTTAAGAATTTATAGCTTACCGTAAGGATTTCCTTAGACTTTTTATAGGTAAGCCTTTGTAAAGCCATTGCATAAGTGTCCCATGAAAAATTCCTATGTTCAGATGATAAAACCACTTCTTTAGAATGGGTCCTTGCTAAACGAAATAGAACTTTTTTAGAGATCAACTGATGCTCACGTTTATATTTATAGGATATCTCTTTTTCAAAACCATCTATAAAAATAAGGTCTCTAATACCGGTCTCTTCATTAATTTCTCTTCTTATAGTGTCAATATAATTTTCCCCTCTTTCTCTATTTCCTTTTGGAAAATCCCAATGTCCACAAAAATAATGTAATAGAAGAAATATCATATTTTGATTATCAAGAGTATAGACTACTGCTCCACAAGAAAATTCGTTACTCACACAATCACCATCCAAAAATTCAAACTAGAAATTGTCTTTAATCTCATGTTTCTGGAGAAGAAAAAGGCTCGGAAACTTGAATAGGCAAATAATCATGTATATTTAACCATTCTTCTTCATCCATAAAGTAACTACAATACCATTTTTTCAACTGAGGATCGTAAAAACCATGTTCATGCATCAGATAATTAAAGAATTAATAGGTTATTTTAGTTATTATTTTATTTTCCAAATCTCCTTATACGATTTTGATAAGTCCTTATAGCACGCATAAAATCAATTTTCCTGAACTCTGGCCAAAAAACATCCATAAATACCAATTCGCTATACGCGCTTTGCCAAAGTAAAAAACCACTTAATCTTTTTTCTCCGGACGTTCGAAGAATTAAGTCTGGATCTGATTGTGGAAGATGAGAAGTATAGAGACATGATTCAATGATCTTTTTATTGATATCATCAATGTTTAATTTGCCAGCAGTAACCAAAGATGCTATTTTTTTAATAGCATCTACTAATTCTTGTTGTCCACCATAGGCCACAGCTATATTTAGAAACATTGAATTGTAAGAGGAAGTTTCTTCTTCTAAGTTTTTTAGTATTTGTTGTAATTTTTTAGGCAATAATTCTATATTACCGATAGCTTTAATTTTCATCTTTCTTTTATGAATGCGGTTATCATCTCTAAGTTTTGTTAATTTTTTACTCAGTAAATTGTAAATATTACTTAATTCCTCATTTTCCCTTTCTAGGTTTTCGTTAGAAAGTACATAAACAGTAGTAATTTTAATTTCTAAATCATATATCCAGTTTAACAATTCTTCTGCTTTCTCCGCTCCTATAGAGTGAGCTTTGTCAATTCCAAAAAAATGGTATTTAGCCCATCTTCTATTTCCATCCAGGATAATAGCAACATGCTTTGGTAAAGGATCTCTTGATATTTGAGACGCTAACCATCGTTCATAAATTTTATAAAAACCAGATAACCTAAATAGTAATTCAAACAAAACTTGACTAGAAAAATTTATCATTTTCATTTAACATTTTTCTTTAAATCATAAAGTGTTTAATACTTATTTATTTTATAGTCTCGAATACTAATTTTTAAGTGATTCTCCTCCTTTTCTATTTCTATAATACTGATATAGAAATGTGGCTGCAACCAATGTTATCGCTAATCCAATGAGTAATGAAGAAATAAGATTAAAAGGACTGGTTCCTTCAGTTAGTACTGATGTAAATTGTAAGATTGGGTAATATAATAAAATCAATATAACTAATCGCAAAATATCTGACATAGTTTTAATACTTCCCCTAAACCAATTACTTAATAAAGTACCAGATAATATAGTTCCAATCCCAATCCACAATAGCAAAATAGTACCTCTAATGAAACTTCCAACTATCTCTTTGTTGGTAACAATTTCAAAGTTTGACATATCCTCCCTAACAATTCCCTCTGGTATATGTGAAAGGCCATTCACTATAGATACTACTATTATTAATAATCCTGAAACCAAAGAAAAAATCTTTATAAAACTTGTAGGAGTTGGCTTACCAAGTGCACTTAGTGCTTTATCGATGTCAAATGCACGTATGATAAACGCACAACCCAAAATGCTTAGAACCAAGGCAATAGCCTCCCTTGTCAATCCAAAAATAGTTGATATTCCACTTGCTACCAATAAGGCGCCTGGGACTCCAAGGAAGAATTTTGAATACCTAGGATCATAGATCAACATTTTGATATATTTAGCAAATATTGCATAGGAATATTCTACACTTCTACTATGTTTAATCACTATTCGTTGTACCGAGATTATGGGCACCATAGATTGAATTACGGGAACCAGCGTCTCATCATCTTCACCGTCAGAAACAATTACAGAAGCGTCAGCTTTTAATTTATTAACAATATATTTTATTTCAGAACCGATTTTTTCGTCTCCTTCAACTCCTCTGTTATATCTTCCCGCAACGAGTGCCACTTCCACATTATACCCTCTTTTCAATAGGTCTTCATAAGTTTTTACGGCTGCAAATATGGCATTCGCATCTGAATCTTCAGGATCTTCGATTGCTAAACGAATACCAGCGTTGATGCAGGAATCTCTACCAATTACAGGAGTATCTATTCCACCTTTAGATCCTATATCATCATCTCGATCGATACATAGTACAATTATACAGTTAAAACTCTGATTTTGTCTCGCGATTAAATCTCTTATGGATAGATTCTCTGCATTATTACCATTTGACAAAAGAGGACCTCTTTATTTTTATCAATTTTCACATTAATTAATTTATCTAATATTAGTAAATATTGGTTTGGATTCTAATATTGAAACTTTGATAATTGTTTTAGGAATAAGAAATAAGTTATAGAGTTAAAACAATTAGAATAAAATTTTATCTAATCAATCCAAGTTCGAAGGCGATTATCTAAGCAAAGAAGTAAATAGCTGGAAATAAATGAATGTGTTATGCATTATCTACATATATTGTAGATCATTATCTTCTTTCCATAAATTTATTCTTTGATGAAACCAAGGATAAAAACTTGTATTCTTATCCTCAAATTGTTTCTTAATTATTTTCGCAATTGTTTTAGAGACTTGTCCTGGTTCACCATAAATTTCCTTCTTATTCTTTGATTTTATTCCAAAATCTTCAAATTTATCATACAAATGATTCACCATTGAGGTAATCCATTCCGAATTTATTGGTGGAATCAGTAAGTTACTTTTAGCATCAAAAATGGTTTCAGGTCTATCGGTGTTTAATCTGATAGTAAGAGATAATACATTTTTGAAATATAATAATTCCTCTTGCATAGAACCTGAATCGGTCATCTCTGCCCAACATCGTCCACTATCTAAGAACTCTATTACTTGCCCATATTCTTTCCATAAAGGAGTAATTAAGAATTTTTGAGGAAATTCTTCTGCAAGCAATCTAAGTTTTTCTTCCAAACCATAAAATTTCAATGCGGATTTTGTCGCGTTGAGCATAACTAATACAACCTTGTGATCTGAATATTTTACAATATTAACTAATCCATGGAATATAGACTTAAAGCGGTGTTCAGTTAGATTTTCCCTTCTATGTATATCCATTCTTATCCATTTTCCTTTTTCTAATTCAGGATATAAGTCAAAAATACTTTGAGAAACTTTTTGTTTTCTTTTTAGATATATAGCATCTACCACTGAATTACCAACAACGTGAACAAATTCATCAGGGTAGCCTTCTTTAACAAGATTATCTTTATTCAATTGAGTTGGAGCAAAAAAATATTGTGTTCCAGCAGAACAAATCCAGGTATCTATTTGTTCTGGAAAAGGTTCTTCTCGTGCGACAAACCATTTTCCATCAAATTGTTCTTGAATATATTTTTCAATCAGATCTAACGTAGGTTCTTGTGTAATTTTTAATTTTTTCATAATTTCAGGACTCATTGATCTTAATCCTGCCTCGTTTTGAGCTACCTTTTGGCCCATTCCAAAAACCCAAGCCAATGGAGCTATTCCTGCAACTAATGTGTCGCCATGAACTACTGGAAGCAACTTGGATGTAGAACCAAATTCTTCTTTACAAAATCGTCCAAAAGACCCAAATTTAAGAATCAATTCACTTGCTTTTTCCATAAGATCTCCTCTAATTTGCAAATCACAACCAACCGATTCTTCTAATTTAAATTCCTTAATTCCAAAACCTAACACATCATCAAAATGCTGACCGGTATCTATAACAAATACAGGAAGCTTTTCTCTTTTTGCCTCAACAACCAACGGGGCTTGTTTATAGAAATCAGGCTTAGTACCGATAACTACGGAAAGTATTGGACTATTTTCTAATTTTGCAGTATTAAAAATATCTCTTAATAAAGCACTATTAACGTTTATAGGTAAATTTTGTTTCGATATCTCGATCTTTTCGATATTTGTAGTCCTCAATTAAATCTCCCTGTTTTTAATTCCTTTTGTAGTTTTTAAATAAACAATAGAACCAATAATAAGTATTGCTATTCCTCCAAATATAAAAGTATAAGGAACTATGAGAAGAATGGGATGAAAAAATTCACTGTTTATATGCGAAGCAAGAGAAAGAGCAGCTAGCATACCTATTATGAAAATGAGTCCAGTAAAAGACAAAAGTATTCCACTTAATTTATTACCATAGTTTTTTAATAAAACGAATGATATCCCTGCTAAGATAATGGAAGGAGCACCAGAAATAGATAGTGTTTTAACAACTACTCCTCGAACATCGACAAACTTTTCTGGTCCTTTTCCTTCACTACCAATTAAAAAATTATAAAAGGAAAGAACTAACAATACAAACATTATTGCTAATCCTAGAGATGCTATTGACAACCAACTTTCGAGGCCGACGCTTTTTTTTAATATAATTATTCAACTCCAACGATCTTTGCAATTTCTTTCCGTGCTGCAGCCCCCAATTTTAATGCGGCGGTTTCAGGAAGAGTACTATTTACGAAAACACCAAAACCTTTTTCTAATCCAGTGAGATCATTGATATGTGGGTAAATTTCAATATGCCAATGAAATTGTCTACTATTCTTCTTTTCTGGTGATAGCTGAAAAATTAGATTAAAAGCTGGATTGTTTAATACTTGTGCCATGCCTCCTAGAGTTGATCTTAAAATCATAGCGAGGTCAAATATTTCTTTCTGAGAAATTTTTGTTAGAGTTGTAGAATGTTTTTTTGGATAAATTGCAAACTCAAAAGGATAAATCGAAGCCCAGGGACAAAATGCAATAAAATTATCTGTCGCAAGTATTTGTCTAGGTCCATCCAGTTCCGTAGAAATCGCAATACAAGAAGGACAATTTCCATTTTCATTCACATATCGATGGGATAATAATGCCTTGGATTCAATAAAAGGAGGAACTTCTGAAAAAGTAACAATATTAATATGAGAATGATCAATTTTTGTTCCACATTTATTTCCATTATTTATGTAAACAGAAACATAAGTAACTTTTTTCTGAGAATAGAGCCATCTTATTCTATCCTGTAAAACTAGAAGCACATTACACCATTGCTCCACGGAAATGTTGGAGAAACTATCACTGTGATTGGGTGTTGCTACTAGAATCTGATGGTAGCCGTAAGCTGGTTCACTATATAAAGGCTTATCAGTATAGAGAGTAGAATTACTTTGCGCTATGATAGGTGTATTACTATTGAAGACTCTTACACTCCAATTTTTAATTATATTTCCTTCAGAGTCGGATAATCGCTGGAGAATTCCACTTTTAATGACAAGTGACACTAATGCAGAAGGTGTATAATTTTCGTTGCCCGGACAATAGGGGCAAATTGTGTTTGAAGAATTATCCTTCTTTAATTCATCTAAATTACTTGGATAGATTACAAATTTATCCATGACATAATCCTTTCTTAATTCTCCCAAGGTAATTCTTTTTACGTCATGGTTTCCTTTAATTAAAGGTTCTGAATAATTAATTATATACTCTCTGCATGGTAAAAGATATTTTTACCTAATTTATTAAAAATACTTACTGCTATGTAATTATTTTAACTAATATACATTTAACAGGTTTTTACAATCAATAAGTTTAAAATATAGCTGATATCTGAATAAAATATCATGACAATGCCAAAAGGTTTTGGATCAAATGTAAGTCAAAATGGAAAAAGAAATTTTAATGATTGGTGGAATTCTGTCCCTGCAGATTTGAAGCAAAAAGCTAGGAAAGGAGATGAAAATAATAAACCTTTATTGAACCAGGTAAACTATGTACTTTTACATCTTCATTTAGCAGGTAAACATGATGCTAAACCCTCTCATGAGGAACTTAAGGATTGGCTTCATAGCGGCCAAGTAGATGTACTACGAAAGTAGTAGGCTTCTCTTAATTTTTTTATAATAGTTAATATTCATTTTTATCTTTGTTTTTTTTATTTAACGAAAAGTCGTTTTTTAATTATTTAAGATGAGGGGCAGAAGAAGGAGACTAATTTAAATTTTCTCAAACTAACCTGTAAATTTAATCTAACTCTATAGAGAAAAAAGAGGATAAAATTACTGATGATTACCTAAAAAATTATTTAAATTCTTCTTGCAATACTTTCTTTTTTTTACTTAGTTCAAAAATCTTATCCGTATGTAAAAGGGCTTTTTTCCTAGGTCTTTTGAAAAGGAGCGACTGAACCAGAAGATGGTTTTCAGGAATTACCATCCCAGTTTGATCATCAGAATAAGAAATTTTGAGAATATCATCTTGGCTCCTCATTACTTCTTGGTGGATATGAATCATGTTGGTATCTCCATGTAGAAATCCCATCTCTAGAGCCTTTTTTCGTATATCTGCAGTTCCCTTCGCAGTATTTAGAATTGATACACCAAATTCATTGTCGAAAATATCCAAGACTTCGTCTTTAGTCGGTGCCTTATCTTTAAATCTTATTGACATTTGATGTAGGTGCATCATTCTTGATGGGACTTTATAGGCATCAACAAATAGTTTTATGTTCGGTATAAAATCTTTCACATCATCTTGATGATGAGGGCTCTTATCCCATTGAATGGAATCCTTTACTTCATTTAAATCTTCCAAATCTGCCCATCGTCTAATAAGTGTGACATCGTATCTAAGAATTCGATGACCAAATTGATCAATTAAAGGTTGAATCACCCGTCCCATTCCAGAGACGTTACAACTCCCTTGAATAACATAAGACTTTCCTACGACTTTGTTATAATTAACTCTAGAGTTATGAATAATGTCAGCAACAGAATATTTACCTTCTCTATCTTCTCCACCTTGAAATATAGCCATTTTTTTCATGGGTAAATAAAATTTTTGTTTGTTTTCGTATCCCAACCCTTCCTTTGATGCATCTATTACAATATCACTCTCTTGGATAGCATCCTCAATGAAACCGGTAAACTCTAGTTTATTATTTTTAAATTCTTGTTCGATAGATCGTGGAATAAAAACTTTATATCCTTTGGATATTGCTTCTTTTGCTCTTTCATCCGGTTTATATTTCGCTATACCAACCAAATCTACTTCTCTGTCCAAATTAAATGCTGAAGCTAATCTTCTTCCGATATTACCATATCCATTAATGAATAATTTAATCATTTCAACCACTAAAACTTCTTAATTAAATCCATTAAAAGTATAATATATTTTTATTTTGACTTGTTGATATTTGAAATGTTTAAATTGACTCCTCTTATTAATAATTTTTAATTTACATGAAGATTTTGATTATTGATAATTATGATTCTTTTGTTTATAACATTGCACAATCACTTGGGCAATATAATATTACAACTTATGTTTATCGAAATGACAACATTACTCTTAGCAAAATAAAAAAGTTGGGTATAGATGCAATAATAATATCACCCGGACCTGGAAATCCAGAAGATAGGAAATACTTTGGAATATGCAATAATATTATAAAGATCTTAGGAAAAGAAACCCCACTTTTAGGTATATGCTTAGGACACCAAGGAATAGTCTCAGCATTCGGTGGGAAAATCACCAATGCAAGTGTCACTAGGCATGGCAAAACAAGTGAAATATATTATAAATTCGATCCCTTGTTTGAAGATGTTAAAAACCCTTTTCTAGCTACCCGTTATCATTCTCTAATAGCGGATAAAAAAACCTTTCCTAAATGCCTTGAAATAACAGCAAATTCATTAGATGATAATGAGATTATGGCTATAGCTCACAAAAAATATCCTATTAAAGGAGTTCAATTTCATCCTGAATCAATATTAACGGGTGAAGGATTAAAAATATTAAACAATTTTATTTCATTCATAAAAAAATGAGCAATACAGAACTTTCTGAACTTCATGTGAAGAACATATTAAATAAAATCTCTTCTAACAAAAATTTAACATATCCTGACGCTATAGTAATTTTCAAAAATATAGTTGAAGGTAGAATTCAAGACTATTATTCTACTTCTATTCTCAAAGAGATTTCAAGGAAAGGAGAGACGGTAGATGAAATACTTGCAATGGTCCAAATTATTAAGGAGCTTTCGATAACCATTCATCCTAACATCAAAAATAACATATTTGATATTTGCGGTACTGGTGGCTCTAAAATCAAAACATTTAACATTAGTACTGCATCTGCAATTGTTGCTGCTTCTGCTGGTTGTAATATAGCAAAACATGGTAATCGAGCAGTTTCTGGTATCTGTGGAAGTGCAGATTTTTTGGAATATATTGGTTTGAACTTAAGCAATCCACCCCATGTGGTATCGAGTTGTATTGAAGAATTAGGAATAGGTTTTTTGTTTGCGCCGTTGTTTCATCCTGTATTAAAAAACGTTTCGAAATTAAGGAAGGAAATAGGTATGAAAACAATCTTTAATATTGCAGCACCATTATGTAATCCATGTGATAACTTAAGTGGCCAGATCATAGGTATATATGATTCTTCATTATTACATAAATTTGCTGAAGTTACAAAAAAACTCAATAGAAATTTTATACTTGTGAATTCAAATGATGGTATTGATGAAATATCGACTACTTGCGTTAATGAGATAATTCGTGTTAACAAAGGAGAAATCATCAAATTTAATGTAAATCCCCGTGAGGTCGGAATACCCTTGGCATCAGTAAATAATATAACTATTAAAAATAAGGAAGATTCAATAGAATTGACTCTAAAATCTATTTATGGATTGGCTTGCAAAGAAATCGAAGATATCGTAGCTTTGAATTCCTCTTCTGTATTAGTTCTTTCTGAAATCGCTAAAAACCTTCAAGAAGGAATTGATATTTCTCGCTCAGTAATTAGAGAAGGTAAAGCTAGAAAAAAATTAGAAGATTTAATTACATTTTGTGGAAATAAAGACAGATTATACGAAATAGAAAAAAAATTAGATCTCACTTAAAAATTCAAGTGATGGTATAACACAAATACAAATACGATATTATGTTAGCAATTATTCAAATATTTGTGTTTATATAATACTCAAAACTTTTTCAAATGCAGGTAATTGTTATTTAGTTAATAATTTATCATCGGAAATTATTGCTGGTAATTGTATATACTATATACTAGTACAAAACCAACTGAATTCAATTTTTGTTTTTTCTCATACTCTAAATAATATTTTATTTGGAAATTTACATAGACAAAATAAAAATAAATATAGAAATGTGCACTAGATTAGTTAATAGTTAAATAGTCATAATCCAAAGAAATTCTGTTCTAATGCAAATGCTTATATGAGTTTATAAAAATATGATACGACATTGAGCTTCCAATTCACTATATTAGAAGATAAATTAAACCTAATGTTAAATAGGAGAGAATTAAAAATTTTCTTGAAAAATGCTGCAGGAAAAATTAGTAAAATTGAGCTAGTCAAAATAATAGCAAAAAATTTTAATGAAGATGAAAAAAAAATCTTTCCTATTTCACTGGATGGTGAAAAAGGAAAAACCAACATTACCGCTACTCTTTTTATCTATGAAAATGATGAAATTGCAAAAAAACATCTGCCAAAGTATAGAATTCTTAGAAAATTACCAAAAGAAGATAGAAAGAAACTAATTGATGAAGAAAAGGCTGCAAAATTGAAAGCCAAACAAACTTCTAAGGCAGATAATAAATAAGCGTGGTGATATGAATGGCGGATAAAAAAGATAAAAAAGATTCTCAAGTTTACAAGTTCTACAAAATAGATGGTGATTCTGTAGAACGTATCAAGAGAGATTGTCCAAGATGTGGAAAGGGAGTCTTCATGGCTGTCCATAAAGATAGACAAACTTGTGGCAAATGTGGGTTTACTGAATTTAACAAAAAAAAAGTATAATCTATAAAATCTATATTTATTGTCTCAAATTAATGCTTTCTAGGATTGCTAATCTTTCTTTCAAATGCGTAATAATGGAAAAAACATTATCGATTTTATCGAGGTTGACACTTTTATCCTTTTACTAAGTTTTGTAATGAGAAGGCCCTCATTAATCCAGTGTTTTATTACTTTTTTCTAACGTAGGACCATTAAATCCATATTCAAATTTCTTTCTACAGTTTGCACAATATATTTATCCTTTATGAATTACTATGTTTGAATCAACAAGATGTGTCATGCATTCTAAATTCCGTGGAGATGCTATGAATCAACCCATCAGATACAATACATGACCAAGAATAGATAAGATAGACCTTTTTTGCCCATAAGATATTGAATGAGCATTAATTTGAACTACACTAGGCAATTTTACTTACATCTACAAGTGGGATAGTCCTTGCGTACAATATCCCATATTTCTAAATTTTAATTGCGGAATAGGAATTAATGAAATTAGGTTCTTTGTAAAATATGGTAATTTTATATTAATAATACTTTACTATATTTTAGATTTTCTTTCACTATTTGAAATCTTTTTTTATTAACAGATTATAATGATTATTAGAAATTTTATGGTCAAATTGGCTTAGTTACGTTTGTTTAGTGGGTAACATGATTAATAGTCTAACTTCTAGTTTTGAATAAACAATTACGAAATTGAAATGTCCATAATGTCGAATTTTAAACATTCACACTGATTGTGAAGTGCTAATGAAATATTTGGATGTATAAATTTTTGACCTTCAATAAATTGTCTTAAGAAAAGACCGCTATCACATTCTAGATTAATTATCAAATGATATGGATCAAGTTTTTTAAATCCAATACGATAAATTTTTTTATAGAATATTTTTGATTTGTACCCATATCTTATAATAGAATTATTTAATTTCATTAAATTCATGACATGGATTTTATTTATAGGATTAGATGTTTTTATAAATATTTTATTTTTAATTCTAAAATTTCTTTTAACATTTTCTATAAAATCTTTTTTTTCTATAATTTTGAATGATATTCCATTCCGTGTAAAAACCTTGTTCATTTTTATTGTCCTTTCCCGGGGATTAATAAGATGAACCAAAAATAATCGTCCTTTTCCTAATACTTGACTATTAGCGTCTTCACTCCCATACCACGAGAAAATCATCCTATCTGATCTAATCCAATCTGATAAAGTCTTTTCTATTATTCTTTGAATTGTTTGATTTTTCAAAATAATAGAATCAAGATTATTATTATGATTATTATTTAAAACATTTTTTTCCCTTTGAGACATAAATTTTTTCTTAGTATATCTACCTAGTAAATATAAAGAACGTGATAAAACCTTTATAGAATAATCATTGTTATCAGAAATATATAAATTAATTGTAATATCAGGATTGATAATGTTTAATTTCTTTTTAGATAGAGATTGAAATTTGTTCCTAATTTTAAAATTAAAATATGATTTTATATCTTCTATACCTTTTAATTTGTAATGTGACCTAATAGAGTCTTCGATATCAAACATATAAGATGGTAGTGTAGTTCCTATTGTAAATGATCGATAACTATAATTTTCTTGAAACTGAATCAGTTCAAACATTCTATATACAATTTCATTAATCTTAGTAAAAATTCCTTTACAGATAAAGCAGTTTATAGTATTTATTCTATAAGAATGCTTAAAAGTCGGAAAATGTCTTTTTAGACACATATAACATAGCTGAGAATCAGAACCGAAGAAGTCTGAATAATTTAGATATTTCGATTTAGATTTACCCACTATTTAACCAAAACCAAATCTTCTCAACATACCATGCATTTGTCTTCCTTTTGCTTGTTTCATCATAGTTTTTGAATTATTGTATTGTTTAATCATATCTTTTACCTCATGTTCTGTAATTCCCGAACCTCGAGAAATTCTCTTTCTTCTAGCATCATTTATCATATTAGGATCTTTTTTCTCCGCTTTTGTCATTGATTGTATTATAAATCTCCATTTTTCAATTTTTCCTTGTAATACCTCTAATTGATCGTCTTTTACCATTCCAGATAAGCCAGGTAAATTTTCTACGACATTTCTAAATCCCATTTTATTAACATTTTCCATTTGAGAATAGAAATCCTCTATTGTCATTTTTCCTCCTAATAGCCTCTTCGCTTGAGTTTCATCTGCTTCTATCTCAAGTTTCTTAGCCATATCCAAAAGCGCTTTGATGTCGCCCATACCCAGCAATCGTCCAACAAATCGCGTTGGAGAGAATAGTTCTAAATCATCTATACGCTCGCCTGTGCCTATGAAAAAGATTTTTGCTCCTGTAACTGCGGAGGCAGCCAAAGCACCTCCACCCTTTGCTGTTCCATCAAGTTTTGTTATAACAATTCCTCCTATAGGGGCAGTATCATGAAATGCTTTTGCCTGACTATAAGCTTGCTGTCCGATGGTTCCATCTATAACTAAAAGAACCAAGGCAGGATTCGTAACCTTGTTCATTTCATTCATTTCTTCCAGTAATGCAGATTCTTCTTTATGTCTCCCTGCCGTATCAATAACAATTACATCATAATCTTGCGATTTATAATATTCTAATCCCCTTTTTACTATTGAAATTGGATCCTTATTTTCTTCTTCCCCATATACTTCAACTTTAATTTTTATACTATTCATTTTTAACTGTGTAAGAGCCCCCGGTCTCCAAGTATCGGCACCGATTATTGCTACCTTATAGCCGTGTCGTGTAAGCCATCTAGCAATTTTGACTGTACATGTAGTTTTGCCACTGCCCTGAATTCCCAACATCAATATTATATTTTTTTTACCTGGTTGGAAACTAAAAGAATCTTCTGGTGTTGAGGTAGTTTTGTCTATATGGATAATATGGGTTCCTGTATAACCCAAGAGAGAAGAAATTTCATTATATAAAATCGTAATTATATGATCTTTTTTTGTTAAGCCTTTTGGAGGTTGTTCATTTAATGCTCGCTCCTTAAGATTTTTTGTTATAGAAAGAACTTGTCTTACATTAACATCCGATTGTAATAACGATCTTTGAATATCCTTTGACAGTGAATCTATAAGTTCTTCGTTAATATCAGATGCCCCAACTATTTTTTTTAAAGCACTTCTTAACCCTGTCCTGAGATTATCTAACATTTACTTATCTAATAGAGATATATCCGATATTTCTACTATACCTCTTTGACCATCCCAGTATATTTTTGAAGCTAAAATTTCTAATTTTTTTTTAAAAATGGGACAATCTAGAACTATTGTTTCTGCTTCCCCTCCTTCAAAAGAGAGGTTGAACCCGTATTTTTGACTTAGTCTAAACAATTCCTTCAAATTTGAATGATTTAGTATAATTCCAAGAAAATTAGCGTCAAGACCCATTGAAGATACACTTGTAATTTGTATAACAAAATTATTTTTTAGTAGATTATTCATGTAATCATATTCATCCATTTGCCATAATGGTGAAATGAGCTTCAAATTGTACTTTTCACAAACCCTGTTAAATTTATTTTTCTGAAAATTGGAACGTATACCACCATGAACAATTCCATCAATTTTATATTCAGAATAGGCCCGGCTAATTAATTCATCTAATTTGTTGTATTCATCATCTATAGAAGTTGAATTGAGTTTGTTTGTAAGAATGGGAATTTGTAATGCTTGAGACTGTAAGTGAGTTGTCCAAATATTGGGAGAATGAAATAAATAACTTTCTGCAGAATGAGGGATTAAAGTTAGGAGACATTCAATAGATAATCCCCATTGTTTAGCCAAATATAAAGAATAAGTACTATCCTTCCCTCCTGAAAATAAGCATCCCACTCTCAAATACAAAAATTATAATCAAGTACTAATATTTAATAAAATATAAAATAAAAACAAGTTTCATTTCTTAATCATAATGAGACTGATGAGAATGAGAAGGTTCTGCAATTTCAGGAAATAAGGTCATTAATTTACTATGTTTTTCTAGGAAGTGTAATCCCATTATGGTAGTTTTATATAATCCACTAATTTCGGAATATTCAATTAGGCCCCTATTCATGGCCACGGATATGTAACGAATAACTTGAGAATGAGATACAGAGGCTTTGTTCATGATAGTGGTTTGATATTCCCAATTATCTTTTGCACTACGAAGAATTGCTGCAATTACTTCAATATCTGCCCGATTTTTCATTTAAATACTCTTCCTGCGCTTCAATATGCTTGAAAAGACTCACTGATCTAGAATAAAAAAACAATTGACAATTAATAAAGACTAATTTGGTTGAAAATTTATAACAATTATTTGATTATAAGTAATAACACCTCAGTAACTCATAATCTTCTTCATTTACAATGTATCAGACGGCTCTTCCTATACTTCATTGGTGTTTGTATAAGTTATTGTT
>Ga0126310_10000053_pt1 | contig 30328 bp, 30 predicted proteins | sample Plot60_FD_92540 | JGI IMG/M metagenome (GOLD analysis project Ga0126310, IMG submission 92540) | Serpentine soil microbial communities from UC McLaughlin Reserve, CA, USA - Plot60 | ecosystem: Environmental > Terrestrial > Soil > Grasslands | place: USA: UC McLaughlin Reserve, Lake County... | reverse complement strand
CAACACCACCTGATGGTACAATACCACCTGATGGTACAACACCACCTGATGGTACAACACCACCTGATGGTACAACACCACCTGATGGTACAATACCACCTGATGGTACAACACCACCTGATGGTACAACACCACCTGATGGTACAACACTACCTGATGGTACAACACCACCTGATGGTACAACAGCAGGAGGAGGAGCGACAGCATTTGCTGGAGGAACCCCAACAACTGATACAGGGACAGTTGATGGTAGTGGAGATACAACTTTAAACACAGGTGATACAGACATAGGAGAGGATGATGATGACGATAGCAGCAAGGGAGGAGATAGCTTAGAATCTAGCGACAGCAATAGTGGAGATTCTGGCGATACATCTGATTCATCGGGTGACGGCGGAGATAGTGGCGGAGGAGATGATGGAGATAGCAAAGATGATGGAGATGCCAATGCAGACACAGATGATGGTGACGGCGGAGATGCTGCTAAATAATTACTCTATTTTAATTACATATTTAGAACACAACTATTTTATTTCTTTTAACGTCTGTTGAGATGAATGGATATTTTAGAAACGAGTTTTGCTTAATTTAGTTTTTTTAGTAGCACGATCAATAATTTCATTTTTAATTTTAGTATGGATTATGGATATACTATGTTGTCTAGATTCTTTTATCGTCTTTAACGAATGATCATAATCCATTAAAATAACGATAAGCGATCGAAGTTAATTAACTAGGACAAAAAATTTGGATTTTTTAACAATATTTTATACAGTTATTATAAAGCGATGATATATAAAAGAAATAAGTAGAAGAAACAAGTTTCCTATGAAGATCTTATAAGGAAGTAAGTTGTATAGTAGATATGTCTACAGTACTCTACGGTCTTCAGGAAGATGACAACTCACCGCCACCAATGTCTATATGCCCCAGATGTGGGCGACAAGTAAGGCTTGATGGACGCTGCGACTGTGAGATGTTATTTGGAAATAGTAGTGACAGAAAATCAAAAATGCATATGAAACAGATGGAATAGCTGCCAGTATTTTATTAGGCTGTGTTCCTAGCAGTAACAATAGAATTCACCTAGTGACAATATTTTTTGCTATTTTCTTCAGTCCAAGGCCTTATTATATAGATTGAGATATTTGATTTAGGTCCTTTCTGTCTGTTATCTTCAGCCTCAATACATCAACAATATTACTAATCCTCCTTCCCAAGAATGTACCTCACGGTTCTCCTAACAATAGTTTCTCCCCAGCTCTTTGAAATTGATTGAGCCAAAACTGCAAATAAAATGCCTAATCCTACCGCAGAAGATGTCAGCGATGTTATATAGTTATTTTCAAGTGCTATTCTACCAGACGATATTTCTGACCAGATATGCAGCGCTATAGTAAATATACCCTGACCAGTTCCAAGAAAAACCAAAAATTTTCCAAGAGTTACTCTATTTAAAGCAAATAATCCTGCTCCAACAAGTACCGTAATTCCTCCAAGTTGGCTTAACATAGCAAGGATGCCAACTGGAGCTAATACAAATGACCAAAATTCTCTGCCTGTATATATCATAACCTCTTGTGTGACGATATCATATATTGCCAAGTTTGCCTTGTATCCTGAGAGCAAAAATAAAATTCCAGAAACAAAGGCAATTATCGCTGCCAGTCTATTTCGAGTAGTGTGAGAGCGTAAATTCCGAAATCTGTCGTAAAATATTCGATGCCCTACCGCAGTTTCTGGTAGGATTCCAAGATTAATAACAGTATATTTCATCTTTGCATATGAATACTTTGAGCGAGCTTCATAAGTTGTTATACTTAGCCTGATGCCTTTTTTGCTCACTGATTCTGCAAATGATCTTGGAATCAAGTATTTTGCTAAATTGAAAAAGCCTCTACCCACAAACATGTAATCTGAGAGCACTTTTCTAAGGAAGCCAAGCTTTTTTCCATCAATAGAATATACAGGCTTGTGAATAAGTTCTGCCCAATCTGAAAAAGGATCATCGTCTCGTATAGCCACTCGTGATATTACAACAATAAATAGCTCACACGCATTATTATCTGTTATACTTGTAAGAAAAAGGATATTAAACAGAAAATAACTAAAGAATCTTAAAAAATATATCTAAATAGAGAGTAAGAATTATCCTAGTTGTAAGGAAGATGAATATAATAATAACATTAGTAGAAGATGTCTGTAATTTTTGAAATAATAATAATAGACTACAAAAAGGCGATAGAAGATTAAAGATTAAACATAAGCTTGGAACCAATTACTAAAGAAAGTAAATAATGATGCAAAATTCGTGCGATATTTTAATTACAAATGCGGCTGCCGTAATTCCGAGGAGCGGGATATTACAAACTAATATAATGATCGAAAATGGTAAAATTAAGTCTCTTACAAAATCAATTGACAATATTCATGCTTCAAAAATAATTAATGCTAATGGAAAGTATGTCTTACCAGGATTAATAGACCCGCATATCCATTATGGTGTTTATACTCCAATCGATGAAGCAGCGAAAAGTGAATCCCGGTCTGCTGCAGTAGGAGGAGTAACTACTATGATCCGTATGCTCAGACTGAATGAAAGCTATCAAAAAAATATAGGAAAACATCTTGAAGCAAGTAAGCATCATCATCATATTGACTACTCAATTCATGCATCAATCCTAACACCAGAGCAAATAAATGATATTCCTTACCTGAAAAAAATCGGAATTAACTCTTTTAAGATCTATATGAATCTTGGATCCGATCTAAATCATATTTTTTTAGATCTTGAACCAGGTACACATAATGTTAGGGAAGCTGAGGTTAACATGAGCGATGAATTAGTGTCTTCTATAGTTGAAGAGGCATCCAAAGTACATTATTCAACTGTACTTGTACATGCAGAAGATCCAGCAGTATGTGCGAATCTCATTAAAAGAGAGAGAGAAAGACAAAGAAAAGAGCGGAGGATGGTGATACCTGTCAATTCATCAAGCTTGAAGACATGGTCTGACTGCAGGCCGTCTTCTTCTTCTGAAGCAGAGAGCATAAGGAAGATAGCAGTTATTGGTAGAAAATATGGCTCAAACCTGTATTTTGTACATATAGGTTCAACTGCTGCACTTGATGCAATATTGTCAGAAAAGGAAAAAGGAAACTCTAACCTCTATATCGAAACATGTCCTCATTACTTGACACATACAACAGAATTTGCAAAGCTCACAGGAAAAGTCGTTCCTCCCATTAGATCTAAAAGTGATGTTCAAAGCATGTGGTCGGCATTACGAAATGGCATAATAGATACAATAGGGACTGATCATGTAGCTAACAGACTGTCGATGAAGATGGGAAGCGGTGATATCTGGTCTGCACTTGCAGGCTTTCCAGGAATTGCTACAATGCTTCCTGTTTTACTAAGTAAAGGGGTAAATGAAAATAGAATTAATATGGAACAGATAGCAGAAACCACAAGCTATAATGCAGCCAGAATTTTTGGCATGTATCCAAAGAAAGGTACTATTCTTCAAGACTCTGATGCAGATCTAACTATAGTAGATCTAGATTTGGAGCAGAAGGTTACACCAGATCTATTACAATCCTACTCTGATTATACAATTTATGACGGATGGACACTCCGAGGCTGGCCAATCCTAACAATGGTAAGAGGAGAAGTTATTATGGAGAATGGTGAGGTTAACAGCAAGTCGCTGGGTCATGGAAAGTTTGTTAGCAGGCCTGTAACAGTAAATTAGCGTAAGTAATCATCAAGAGTGCGTCAGGATAATAAATGATAAATTGAAAAGAATAATGCGATAGCATGCGCCCACCTCCACCATCCACAGATTCTCTCCTCGAGGGAATCTGGTAAAGAGTGGTAGTATTATTATTGTCTTTATGCCTTTACTTAAATATCCTAAAATAGTACAGATTCAAAATCACCGTCAGTTTTTGCTTTGTAATAAATGTCTGCACGTCTTGTAAAAAGACCAACTTCAAGAACACCTGGAATATTTTTTAATTCGATCTCCTTCTTTGGGACATCTATTATAGAACTGAATGTAGCATCGAAAATTATATTGCCATTTTCAGTGATAAAAGGATAACCTTTTTCCAAAATTCGTAGCTGGACTTGTGAACTAATTTCTCTCAATTTTTTTGATACTGCAGAGCGAGCAAATGGATGAACTTCAAGAGGAACGGGACGATTAAACTTTTCTACAAACTTTTTCGAATCTGCTACAATAACTACCTGCTTTGCTGCGGAAATCAAAATTTTCTCCTTGAGTAAAGCACCGCCTCCTCCCTTTATCATATTATATTCTGAATCAATCTGGTCAGCACCATCAAAGACAATATCAATTTGTGGAATGTGATTTTCATCAACTATTTCCAGTCCACTATTTTCGGCCTCCCTTTTTATTTGAAGAGATGTAACAATAAATTTCAATGTATTCTTATTCTTTAATCTTGCCAATTCCCTAACAAGAACCGCTGTGGTACTTCCGCTGCCCAATCCAATAATCTGATTATCCTTTACATAACGTTCTATCGCATCTCTTGCAAGAAGTTCAAAAGATTGATTTATCGATGGTAGTGGTGGTGGATGTTCTGAACTGGAAGGATAATGAAAAGGAGGAGGAGGAGTGGAAGAAGAAGAAGAAGAAGAAGAAGAAGAATGAGAAGCAGTAGTAGAACTAGTATAATGTGATGGAGAAGATGAAGATGATGATGAAGATGAAGACATCTAATTATTAACAAAACAATGGTACTTAATCTTTATCTAAAGATTATTTATTTCTGAAACGAAAGTCGGCCAAAAAGCCCAGCAGTCCAGAATATATCATCCAAAAATCGTCTAATATTAAAAACTATTTAGAGCATCGCGTTTCTTGTTGACTGCTGATGGCTCATGATTCCCGTTGATATTGTCGGGATCCATTTGCTCTAACCTGCCAAGTGCATGCATGATTTCCTTCTGAATCTCATCAATAGTTTTTTCTTCTGTTTTTATCTTTTCTCTAGAACTATCTTTCTTCTGATCTTTTTGTTCTATAATCGCCACAGAATTCTCATTTGCTAAATCTGACTGGTTTTTTTCTCCATCGTCATCGTCGTCATTTTCCTTTTGATCTTCTTTCCTTTTGATCTTCTTCTCCACGTCTCTTCTAGCCCTGTCTATAATTGATTGTTTATTATCACTTTTTGATGATGAGTCGACGAGGATATCTGATGTAGATATTCCATATTTATTAGAGATCTCAGTCAGCTTACGATCGATTGCTGTTATTTTTCCTTCGAGCAGAGAAACCAATCCATTACGCATGTCACCAAGTTCTGAAATATCTACTAAGGATTGTAAATCTTCAATTTTTTTGTTGTATGAATCAAGCTGTTGTTTATACTTTAGTAAAAGTCTATCTCGCTCTATTAGGTCAATTTTGCCCTCATATGATGCCTCGTAAACTCTAGTGATAGACTGTGATATCAAGCTCCTTTCAAATTGTAAAGATTGAAGTTCTTCTTTAGTAGTGCTAAAGGGTTTTATGAAACGGTCTTTTCTCTTTAATGAAGTTTTGCTCTTGGATATTCTATTGAGAATTATAGCTCCTGATATTGCTCCTAATAATATAAAAGCAGCAATTAAAAGAATCTCTTCAAGCAAAGACAAAGCTCCTTTTTATATTAATGGTAGACGCAGTTAAGCTTTCTGTTTATTGTTTCATTTTAATAATCCAAATTAAACGAAGCATTCTATAATTTAAGTCATACAAATGATATTAAGCATTCATACTGATACCAAAAGAATTAGATTACTTGCCGTTTAATCCAGTTATACTTTCTCATCCGAGAATCTGGATAGCCACATTTTGCACATTCTTTTCCCCGTTTATGGAATGCATTATGTCCACACCTTCTACATCTAATATGTGTCTTTTTTCTAGTGAAATTACCCATAGAAGTAGTGCCTTTGGTCATACTAGTTCACTCTCTCTGTCTTTTACATAGGAGGTGGAGATATAATAACCACATTGTCACCGCGTACTACAATTGTGCCTAAGTCGTTGGAGTTACCACCGTCTAAAAATTCTACAGAGTCGTCTAATAACAAATTCATATGTTGATCGAAACCATGAAGATTACCTCTGATAACCTTTCCTCCCTTCAATTTAATAAGAACGACCTTACCAAGGCTCTCGTCAAGAACCTTTACTGCCATATCTACCGACAACGCTAATCTACCTACAGTTAAGGCATATTATAGGTATATATTAAAATTTCATTATTTGAAAGTATATTAATAATAAAAATATTCATTTTATAGAAAGCTATTAGTCATAGATCAGTATCTGTATGTATATCGCTATTCGCTCGGATGTATTTTGATATTTTCGTTTAATTTTATCAGATTTTTCACTTGTTCTAAGACGAAAAGAGATACTGGCTGCAGCCGGTGGTGGTGGGCTGGCTAGAGAGCAAAATTATTTTTTATTATTCATATATCATTAGCAACTTTCTATCTCGTGTATAGTCTGAACAAGATTTTTAACTATTTCATCAAGTAATTTATGTCCTTTATTCGCAGTGGCATTTTTTGGATCTCCCCAAACCCCGTTTCCAGTTATCTTCGGAAAAGATCCCGGGGTATTTGTAATACTCGCATATGCTACTTTTGACTTTAAGAATTTATTATAACTGGCTTCTGCCTTATCCATTCTGACCAATTCAGGAGCTATGGCAAGCATTAGTGATGTTTCAATATCACCTGCATGATCAAATTCACTTTGCATCAAGTGCCAATAATTGACGGAATGTATGCTAATGTCGTTTGGTATTTTCCCATACAGATTCTGTGCGATATATTGAAGCGCTCCTATATTTCCATGGTGACAGTTTATTATCATGATGCGCTTAATACCATTTTCTACAAGTGAACAACATATATCACATATAATTCTAGATAGAGTAGAGTTATGTACTGAGATGTTAAACATGGGTCTATGTTCATATGATACTCCAAACAGAACTGGTGGTATTATAAAAGATGGAATTTGTTCTGCAACTAATCTTGCGATATTTTCTGCTATTAAAGAATCTGTTGAAACAGGTAGATGTTCTCCATGTTGTTCCATTGATCCAACCGGAATTATTGCTCGCTTAACCTTTGTAATAATATCACGAAATTCGCCGTGGCTTATCTTGTTTATCGAAACAGACATATCTCTAAAATCAGGCAGCCTTACAAGTTTATCAACTTTACAAGGATTCAAATCATAGTTTTTACAAATATGGTGCCATAGTAACGATAATTCTAAGTAAGTGATAATAAAAGTACCAAAAGAGATCGCAAAAAGAAATAGGATAAAAAGGGCGTAGCAGTTCAGGATAAATGAATAAATCCAACTCTTATCTTTATCTACCCAATGAAGTGAGTTGATGATTACTATTACTACTAAGAAAAAAGAGTATTATTTTATATATATATTACTTTTTAACTTCTAAATCGAACCACCTGGAAAAACTTCTGTTGCATCTTCTGCGTTAGTACCCTTGACATGATCTTCAAGGCTGCAACATTCACATTTTGCATCTAAGCATTGTTCGCCTAATTTGTGATCACATACTCTGCAATTACAAACTAGTTCTGATCTATTGTTGGACATCGTCTTTATTTCAATAACAAATCATTATACTATAAATGTATCATAAATATTGTCTTGTTTATCTTCTGGAGCATACTTATCATTGACAAAAAATTCCACATTTGAATTTGTTACTACTCTCACATATAGATTTGAATGATCTGTTGTCGAGTTGCCAGGTGGAACATATGGATTGCTAAAAATATCTCCATTTTTCCAACTATAGTCTATTAATTCGCCTTGATTATCAGTCCCATTATATTCATTAAAATTTCGGGTGCCAGTTCTCGCTCTATTTCACTGGCATTACTGGACACCGGATCAAGTTGACTCAGAATATCGAATACAAAAATGGCAAAAACCAATAGTAATAGTAGTAATAACAATAATAATAACAATAATTGTTTGTATCCTTTTTATTACACCGTTGACGTGACGATACAAGAAGCACTAAAAAGGCTTTATTTTAAATATATTTATGGTAGAATAATTTATTTGTTCACTCACGATTACACAAAAAACATAGACATATATACACACAATAAGTTGAAACTCGAAAAAATCATTTTATATTCTCTTTTGCCTACTTGGTTTTGCCCCTTCTTCCATTATATGTACTCTTCCCCAGTATACTTCAAGTCTTTCTTCTAAATATAATTTTACAGCATCAAGTAGCGTTGAGGCTTCTAATGCCTGTCCCTTCATTTTGATACTTTCCAGTGTATCTGACTGTAAAACCTTAAAAGATTCTTGACAAATTATTGGACCTTGATCTAGATCTTCAGTCACAAAATGAGCGGTACATCCAACTATCTTTGCTCCTCTTTCAAATGCTTGGATATATGCATATGCCCCAGGGAATGCAGGTAGGAGTGATGGATGTATATTGATAATCCTATCTGGATACCTCCATACAAAGTTAGGAGTTAATATACGCATATATCTTGCTAAGACTATGAGATCAACATTGTATTGTTCATTTAATTGTAGGATCTTGTTTTCTGCTTCTACTTGATCTTCATTGCTCACAACATGGAATGGTATTCCAGCGTCCTCTACAATTAACTTGAGGTTGTTATCATTGCTTCCAATAATTACAAAAAAGTTAGCATTGATCTCACCTTTCTTCTTGGCCTCTAAAATTTTCAATAGGCAGTGATCCTCCTTACTAACCAGAATTGCTACGTTTCGAATCCTATTTGGTTCTTGGTAATGTACCTTAATTTCCATGTGTAATTTCTCCGATAATTTCTTCAGACCAGAGTCAAGCTTATCCATATTCAGTTTTTGAAAAGATGCCTCAAGCTGCATTCCGAATAGGCCACGAACAACATTCTGATTAATTTTTTCAATATTTCCTCCATTTCCGAATATAAAATTCGTGATATCTGCAACTACTCCTTTACGATCTTTTCCAATAACTGTAACTTTGATAAGTGTTTTTTCGTAATCGTTGATCATACCCAGAATTCATAGCGACGGCTGAAATAAATCTTATACTCGACTAAAATGTTAATCCTTATATAATTAAATTTCTAACTAAATAAAGTTGAATCATTCTAAGAAGACTTCTGGCTGTGTAGAAGAAGTAGTAGCTATTTCTGGAGCCTAAATGCTTTGTGTATGAATAATACCGCAGAGAGTAATTTTGTTAATGGATAATGATAGGAGCCATCCATTATTATGAAGCAACAACGACAAAGAGAACAAAAGACTTCAAAACCTCGAAAGAATTATGACTACAACAAGCCGATAGGAAAGTGCATAGTTTGCTATTTTCTATCAGGTTGGCATTGCTATGAGTGTGACAATGATTTTTGCGCTCTCCATTTCCAAGATCATAAACAGAGGAATCTTTGTATAAAGGTGACATAGACCAATGTATATTGACATCCACTGGTTTGATGATTCTGGTACAGAGTTATGTAAAAATTATACAATATCATGGCTTGATCTGCAAAAAGAAATTTTAAAATTATTTAAGGAGAATGAAATACTACTTGATGAATCTATCTTTGAATCTCCAAAACCTAACACTGCTATTATACAACCTTTGGCAGGCTCTATAAAAGTACGTGGAGAGGGTTCTGCAAATACCGATTATCGTTCTATCGAACTATTCAACACCTCCGATTTCAAACGTGCTTTCATCGCTATTGATAGAGTGACAGTTGGCGTGGCGTATCCGCACTAGCCATTACCTCCTTAGATAAAAGAAGAATCTATATAACTTTGGTAATATATAAAAAACGTTAGTTAGCATTAACAGCACAGTGCCTATACAACACAAAATTTATTTTCATCTAAACTTTATCAATGTCTTCTTCTTCTTTTTCTTCTTCTTTATTAGAATCTCTCTTATACAGATTCTACTAACTTTCTGAATATCATCAGTCGTCTAAAATATGAAAGGATTTATACAAAGAAAAATTTTCTACCAGTTACTCCTCCTTTATTTTGTGAAAAATGCTTTGATGATCTTATAGATGAAAGGTCAAAATAATGTAAACTGATATAAGTTCAATTGTTCTGTTTGATGGATATCAGATCAAAGTCTAATTCTACTGCAGGTGATGAATATTATGATGATGATGATAATGATAATGATAATATCAGTCATCATAGTAACGATGAAAACATTGACCATGGCAGTAACAATAATAATAATAATCATAAAAGTAATAATCATATTCTTGGTTCAAGAGAGCGCATTAGACAGCACTTAGGCGCAAGAAGGATTGAATTTATTTCGACAGCTGTTATCTGCGTGATATTTGCTGTCAGTTTTGCTCATCTTGAATACTATTATATCAAAGATCCTGCATTGCAAATGTCAAATGGAAAAGTACAGGTAATTGATCCTAATTTTGATCGAAGCAGGGAGACAGAACCAATAATCGGCAACATGTATCAGTACCACCTCTTTCCGATGCTTTTCATTTTTATTCTTATCAGTTTCGCTGCTTTATTTGATGACATGACATTTAGGTTGTTTGGAAAGAGCAAAAGAAAACAAGCATTTTTTCTTGGCTTAGCAAATCTAATAACTGCAATTACTGTAGAGGATTTTGCCTGGTTTGTGAATAGATGGTTGGTACCACTCAAAGACGATCCAAAAGGCGAACAATTAATGCAATTTTCCGATTGGACTTCTATGCATTTAGGAGCATTGGATGTTGGCGGTAATTTTGTTATACCTTACTGGTATCTTATTGCTATCGCTGGAGCTACAGTGTCATATTATGTAGCTTTTAGAAAACATGATAAGCATACTAATTAGACGTACAGTTATTGTGGCTAACTGAATTTAATAATAATCTAGTTTTTATAGAATATTCATGAAGATATGACTTTATAATGATGATTTTAATGATGAATTTAAGCAAATAATAGTCATTACTTTCTTCCCTTCTCTTATACTGTATGTCATCAGAAGGCTCTAACAGACCAAAATGAGAAATGATTGATTAATAAATATTTAATTTTAATCGTTTTTATTTCTTTGATAAATTTGATTTGCCGAGAGGGCTTTAAAATTGGCTACTTCAGCAAAGCTTAGCTAATTAGCATTATCTTGTCGAATCCAAATAACAGTATGACCATTACTAACTACCATTATTCTTTAAAGGTCCTAAATACTGAGTATAGTAGTTATTTTTCACATAATTTAGGAGGTGTAGTTTCAGCAAAGTCTTATATTTTCGAATAGGCATTTGTGTTTTTTTATGATGTTGTCAATTTGATATATCTTCTTCTTCTTCTTCTGCTATCTCATCCCCGAATTTTTCTTTTTTTGTAAATTTCTTGGATCTCATAGGTATCTTACCTTAAATACGGTTAAGATTTTGCGTTTTCTTCTTTTCTTTTCCTAATTCTGTATTTGAGATTACTAAGCAATAGAGTGCGGGGGGTGGGATTTGAACCCACGAATCCCTAAGGAACAGGGTTGTAGGAGCCTATTTGTACCATCCTGGCTCATTCTAAGCTTCGCACTCCTTCTAACAGATATCTTGGAAGAGAGACCTGCGCCGTTGGCCAGGCTTGACAACCCCCGCAAATGCATATTCATTTAGCATCAAACAATAGCCAAATTTATCTATTCTTAATTATCTATGAAATAAATATAATGCAAAATAATAATCCGAGACTTTTTGGAACTAATGGCGTCAGAGGAGTATTTGGAGAAGAACTCACGCTCAATCTAATTGTTGACCTATCGTATTCACTTGCGACATACTTTAAAAAAGGTCCAATTATTATAGGATATGATGGAAGAAAGTCAAGTCTAATCTTATCAAAAATAGTAAGTTCAGTGATCAATTCTGCAGGAATAGATGTAGATAACGCTGGATTAGTGCCTACTCCTTGTCTTCAATATGCTGCAAAACGAGTTGATTACAATGGCGGAATAATGATCACAGCTTCGCACAATCCACCTGAATACAATGGAATAAAGCCTACTGCTAATGATGGGGTAGAGATTTCTAGAGAAGATGAATTAAAAGTTGAAGAGATATATTACTCAAAAAGGTTTTCCAAAATTGATGGTTTTGGTACAGATTATACCAACGAAACCATAATAGATTCTTATATAATGACAGTCCTCTCGCTCGTAAATGTTGAAAAGATCAGACAAAGAAAGTTTACAGTTGCTATGGACATAGGAAACGGTGCCCAAGCACGTGTAGCTCCAGTTTTGTTAAATAAATTAGGATGTAAACTAATTACTATAAACGGCAATATCGATGGCGATTTTCCAGGACGCGGTTCGGAGCCTACTCCTGAAAACCTTATGACTCTTTCTAATATGGTGAAAAATTCAGAGGCCGATTTTGGAGTAGCATATGATGGAGATGGAGATCGAAGCTTGTTTTGTGATGAGGAAGGAAAAGTACATTGGGGAGATATGGTCGGAACAGCAATAGTAAGGTATCTATTAAAAACAAAACATAGAGGTGCAGAAGTTGTATGTCCAATCAACACCACAATGGCACTGTCTTTAGTGGCAAAAGAAGCAGATTCAAAGGTAATTCACACGAAGGTTGGAAGTGTCGAGGTATCAAGAGAGATGTTAAGGCGCAAATCATTTATCGGCTTAGAAGACAATGGCGGGTTTATGTATGGCAAATTAAATGAAGTTAGGGACGGAGCAATGACTACAGCCTTGGTTTTGGAAATGCTATCATTATCGGATAAAGAAGAACAGACATTATCACACACAATTTCTTTGTTACCAAAAATATTTCAATATAAAACTAAGTTTAAATGCCCTACGAGACAGATTGCGAATACCATCGTGACTATGTGTATAGAACATGGCAGTCCAAAAAAAATTGAAACTCTTGATGGGGCGAAAATTTGGATAGACGAGGAAACATGGATCATGGTTAGACCTAGTGGAACAGAGCCCTTTGTTAGAATGTACGCTGAATCGGTAGATAGTTCATTGCTAAATTCGAAAGTATCAGAATACCGTAGATTAATTGAAAGTAAAATATCAAACATCTAGTAGGATAAAGATGGACAACATTTTTAATACGCTTCTTCTTCCCTTACTGCGGAATCAAGATGATCCCGATGGGTGATAGAATTAGCTATGAGTAAACCATATTACGTGAAATTTGAAACTCCTAAAGATTTGGTAAACGCAGTTTATGAAGCGGTCCGCTTAGCAAAACAGAGTGGTAAGGTACGAAAGGGCACAAATGAAACTACAAAATCAATAGAACGTGGTACAAGTCGACTGACTGTTATAGCTGAAGATGTAGAACCACCAGAAGTAGTTGCACATTTGCCTATTCTCTGTGAAGAAAGAAACACAGCCTATATTTTTGTGCCAAGTAAACAACAATTGGGTGCGTCTCTTGGAATAGATGTTGGCTCTGCTGCTGCTACTATTTTAGATCCCGGTGAAGGCCAGCATATCGTTGAGCAAGTTGTCAGTTCGATTGCCAATATGAAAGGCAAAAAATGATAGTGGAAGGTGTATCTTCGTAGATGAGCAAGAATATAGAAGAAAAAGTTATTCCTGCAGAAGTTATTCAGATCGTCGGCAGAACCGGAATTGCAGGTGAAGTAATACAGGTTAGAGTAAAAGTCTTGGAAGGAAAAGATAAAGGTCGTATCCTAACCAGAAATGTCAAGGGTTCAATTAGAATGAATGATATCTTGATGCTTAGAGAAACAGAGCGAGAAGCACGTAAAATAAAATAAGCGAATCGACAATAGGACAGAGAGTGCGTCAGAAATGAGTAAAGCAGCAACTTCGCTTCGTAACTGCTTCTTCTGTGGAAAACATATATCAGCAGGTAAGGGAACTATGTTAGTAAAAAACGATGGCTCAATTCAATGGACATGTTCGGATAAATGTAAAAAGAACCTCCGCAAATTAAAGCGGGATCCAAGAAAGTTAAAATGGACCACTAAATACGTGAAGGGTGGCATTAGAGTGAAGAAGTAATATTATGGTCTCAGAACAGACTCTTATTGTTGTAAAGCCTGATGGATTTAAAAGACTATTAACAGGAAAAATTCTTGCCAGATTTGAAGAAAAGGGATTCGAAATTAAAAAATTAAAGTCATATAATTTTACAAAAGAAAAGGCAGAAGAATTTTATTCAATACATAACAAAAAACCTTTTTTTAATGAGCTAGTATCGTTCATTTCTTCGGGGGTGGTAGTAGCATGCATCCTTGAAGGTACTAATGCTATCAATACAGTGCGAATAATGATAGGAGCAACAAAATCATTTGAGGCAAATCCTGGAACTATTAGAGGAGACTTCGGGCTCGGCTTTACAGATAATATTATTCACGCCTCTGATTCGTCTGAAAGCTTCATAAAAGAGTCACGAGTCATTTTTAATAGTTAAGTGAAACTCAGGCAACCTGTTGTAGTAGTATTAGGTCATGTAGACTCAGGCAAAACTTCTTTACTAGATAAAATACGAGGCACGGCAGTTCAATCGCGTGAAGTAGGAGGCATTACTCAACATATAGGAGCAAGCTTTTTTCCTATTGAAACAATTAAGGATATGACTGGGCCTCTCTATGACAAACTTTCTAAATCTGAAACTCCAATTCCCGGATTACTTGTCATTGATACGCCTGGTCATGAAGTTTTTGCCAATTTGAGAATAAGAGGTGGCTCTGCAGCTGATATCGCAATTGTAGTTGTTGATGTAAACAAAGGTTTTGAGGCTCAGACAAATGAAAGCATAGAGATCCTAAGAAAAAGAAAAGTTCCTTTTGTTATTGCACTGAATAAAATTGATATGGTTACTGGCTGGAGAAAGGGAAACACACCTTTCATCAGCGACCAAATAAAGAAACAAGATCTCAATATTCAAACAATCCTTGATGAAAAAATATATAATGTTGTCGGTTCACTTTCAAGATTAGGATACAATTCTGAAGCATTTTGGCGTGTCAAAGATTTTACCAAAGAATTAGCAATAGTCCCTGTAAGCGCTGCGTCAGGAGTGGGAATTCCTGAGCTACTTGCAGTAATGATAGGTCTGACGCAGCAGTATATGACAAAGAAATTAGAACGTCGTGATGGGGCAGCAAGAGGAATTGTTCTTGAAATTAATGAAGAGGTAGGTTTGGGACCATCTGCCAATATCATATTATTGGACGGCATTTTAAAACAGGGTGATCATATAGCAGTAGCAAAAAGAGATAGTGCTATTGTCACTAAAATCAAGGCATTACTGCTACCAAAGCCACTTGATGAAATGCGAGATCCACGAGACAAGTTTAAACTCGTTAGCGAAGTTATATCTGCAGCTGGTCTAAAAATAACCTCACCGGATTTGGATGGTGTCTTAGCAGGCAGCCCCTTATATGTTCTTGAAAAGAAAGAGGATGAAAAAAGATTAAAGATGATAGTAGAGTCGGAAATTAAAAGCGCAATTATAAACACTGATTCAAATGGAATCATCCTTAGATGTGATGCAATAGGTTCAATTGAAGCAATCACAGAATTATTGAAAAAAGCAAACATTCCAATCCAAAGTGCTGATATTGGACACATCACAAGGCGAGATGTAATTGCAGCTTCAGCAGTCAAGGAAAAGGATAGATATACAGGAGTAGTTTTGGGCTTTAATGTCAAGATTCTAGATGATGCTCAAAAAGAATCTCAGGAGCGTGGGGTAAAGATTTTCCACGAACGGATAATTTACAACCTTGTACGAAGTTATACAGACTGGGTTATTTATCAGAAAGAACATGAAGAGTCCATTCTATATAATGAAATACCGCCGGTCTGTAAGTTTCAATTCTTAAAGGGCTTTATCTTTAGACGAAATGACCCGGCAGTCTTTGGAGCGGAGATTCTAATTGGAAAACTGCGACAAAAGGTTCTCGTTATAAATGAAAATGGAAAAAAGATAGGTACTATTCATCAAATACAAGAAGGTGGAAAAGCTATTGAAGAAGCTACCAAGGGAATGCAAGTCGCAGTTTCTATAAGAGGTCCATCTATTGGACGACAAATCAACGAAGAAGATATTTTCTATACAGATCTGAATAGCAGACAGGCAAAAATGTTAATTGAGAGATTCCATCATCGATTAAATGAAGAGGAGAAAGAAACTTTCGATAAGATCCTGAAACTTAAAAGAAAAACGGATCCTGCATTTGGATATATTTAAAGATAGTAATATTTGTTATATGATAAAGCCATCTGTCAGAAATAGACAGATGTATCTATCTCCCTATATATATTGATTGATATACTATTGATACTTTTGAAGCAGTCCTTCCAGACCCTTTTCTCCCACGGCTCCTACAGCTCTGTCAATAGCCTTGCCATTCATGAAGATGATAAATGTTGGAATAGCATACACATCAAATCTCATTGCCACTCCCTGGTTATCGTCCACATTAAGTCTACCAAATGATACCTTGTCGCCATATTTTTTTGCTAATTTGTCAAAAATAGGAAGCATAAATTGGCATGGTCCACACCAAGTGGCCCAAAAGTCTACTAAGACTGGCTTGCTTCCTCCTACTATTTCATCAAAATTTTTTTCAGAAAGCTCCACTAAAGCTTGGTTACCGCTTGCATGTGCACTAGAAGCTTTTTTTTCAACATTCATGTTTCTATGAATTAGATGACGTTTTTGATATTTAAGATTTTTTAATTTTGAAGGAAATGTCTATTTTCTACAACAGATATACTATGATTCTTATAAAGTGATATTATTTACTTTCCCGTTTTCTTTCTTATGTTAGAATAATAAGGATAAAGTTCAAAATTAATGATAAAAACAATGAAATTATAGATCTAATAAGAATCTAGTCGTAATTATATTTTCTGCTTGCTTAATCTCCATTTCATGATAGGTTACTGCCTTTATTTCAACCTTATAATGGTGCTTTTTTAGGTCTAATGCTTCACCCTTTGTAAGGCCTTTAAGATAATAATTGCTATTTCTTTCAGAGATTTTAACTTTGAAATCTGATAATGCAATATTATCAATTAAAAGTCCTAGCATTACTTTCTCTAACCAATCATAAAGTAAACTTTTGAGATCATATCCTGTGGCTATGATTTCATATTCTTGGTCAGGAGAAATCTGTTTGAGATCAATCATCGTATTGATGAGTCCCTTGGCAGAATTTTCAAATGCCTCATCTAGAGAATTGCCATAAGCCTCAACGATCGCATCTGTCATATGATCAAGATAACGAAACCCTGTTGTCACTATATCGGTACAAATGTAGGTTTTATTAGAATTGATCGTAAAATCTAAATGTCAACAAAATACTGCGTTCCATTATGAAATTAGAACTTCCTCGCGGAATGAGAGATATAGAACCAGACGAGCTTCATAATATTAATTATATTAAGGAAAAATTCAATGAAACTGCACTACTCTTTAACTTCAAGCTTATGGAGCCATCGCCTCTAGAGACACTCACGACGCTTGAAGCGAAGGCTGGAGCATCGATATCAAACGAAATCTATAGTTTTGCAGACAAGGGACAGAGAAATATTGCATTAAGATTTGATCTTACAATTGGTCTAACTCGATTCGTAGCAACAAGGAGAGATTTGAAGATGCCTATAAAAGTGGCATCATTTTCTGATGTATGGAGATATGACGAACCACAAGCCGGACGCTATCGGTATTTCCATCAATGGGATATTGAGATCTACGGTTCACCCAGCAAAGAATCTGATGTAGAAGTAATAGAATTCGTTTCACTATTTTTAAAAAAACTTGGACTAAATGTTATGGTCGAAGTCAATGATAGACAGCTAATAGAGGAATACATTCGACAGAGACTTGGAGTGACAGAAGGACAAATAATCGCTGATATGTTGAGAGCAGTTGACAAGGTTGCAAAGAAGAGCGTATCAGAATTATATGAGGAATACAAAGACAAAATTAGTTTATCTACACTTCAACAGCTAATTGATCTGTCCGGTGTAAAAGGTACTGTCAATGAAGTTTATTCAAAAGCAGATCTAAAGGGATTAGAAAACTGGAGTAGAGTTGCAGCATTAATGGACTCATTAAAATCTAGAAAAGTTGGTAATGTCAGAGTTAACCTCGGAGTTGTAAGAGGGCTGGACTATTATTCAGGAGTAGTTTTCGAAGCATTTGATCCTTTTATTCAACTGGGTGCACTCGTAGGCGGAGGCAGATACGATAGATTAACTCATGCTTTTGGCAGACAGGATATTGGTGCAATTGGAGCCGCAGGAGGTGTGGAAAGGATAATGATAGCTCTTAAAAACAAAGGAATTCTGAAAAGTATGCCCAAACAAATGGTGTATGTTGCATATACGTCAAGCATTATCAGGGCTTCTGCAATAGATATAGTTTCAAGTTTGCGAAACAGCGGAATTAGCACAGACTATAGCCTTAATGAGAGAGCGCTTAGAAAACAACTCGATGATGCAGCATCAAAAGATGCAGTTCTAACCGTGATAGTAGCACCAGAAGAAATTAAGAAAGGACAGGTAACAGTGAGGTCAATGAGTGATGGCACTGAGAGTAAACAGAAAGTAAGCGAATTGGCAAAAAGCTTGTATAATGTTCTGCACTAGATCTTTATCATTCCTTTACTCTTCATCTTTGTAATTCCACTCTTCTTTTTATCATAAACATTCCTAATTACTAGATCAGGCGGTTCGTAACTGACGTATAGGTCACCAACTTCTAGATCTTGTGTATTGTAGCTTATTTGAATATGTTCCTCCTTGATACCGTTTTCGACTAATTTTTGCTTGGCCTTATTAACTATTTCTTCATCAGAAGTATTGGGTGCTAAAAATACTTTACCTTTATATTCTATGGGCATATCTCTATTCTCATTGCATATTAATAAGCCGATTAAAGAACTTAGTTATATCTGTGAAAAGCTTTGCTTTAGTAGAGTATTATACTACAGCTGCATTTAATAAAAATAAAGAAAATTAAAACCGCTCTCTTAACAAATCATCTTTTTATTATAATAATCGACAAAAACCAGATGGGCCAACTAACTGGCTGATAATAATAGCATGCTTTAATTTCCATTTATTTATTTTTTAATAGATAGAAACTAGTCACCAACAATAAACATTCATCTCTACCTTAAAATACTGAATTGTTCTTTCTATGATACTTTTTCTTCTCTCATAATAATAATAATAATGAGGGAGAGTGGTGATATGTAATAATAATGACGACGACATTGATAATAATGATTGTGATTAGGATGCTTAAATCTCACAACAAACTTTCAGGCTTGGGATTAACGAATTACTAAACCATCTTCCGTGAAGCTTATAGGATGCTTCCCTACTTATTTAAATTTAAAAAAACGCAGAAACTGTTCAGCATAAACAAAAAAGCAAATATTTATTCCTATTGAAATAGGGTTCATCAATAGGATTATTACTATTATCAGGTTTAGTTGCAATCTATAGGTGCAGAAGCAATCTAATCTAATCTTTTTCTTCTGTAATTTGTTTATGTTATCTGATTACAATTTAGATATTTTTTCTTTCTTCTTTTGAAGCTTTTTTTTGGTTTATAACTCATTCATGAAACTCTTCTATAATCAAAATAGAGACATAGACCAACTCCCTTTTTATAAATCCGGATAAGGCTTTGCTGTATTTCTTTAAGAGAGACCAAGAAAGTGCAAGTGTAATAATCGAAACTCCTATCTTTTGTAGATGTTCTATTAATTGTAGTTGTAGACGTCGATATAGGTATTAAGAATAGAGCATGTACAACTATATCTTTTACCTTGAGTTAATATAGTCAATAAAACAATAATTGCTATTGTTACTATTGCCAAAAGCACTGTAGTGCGAAAGCAATGATTATTTTTTCTGATGACTGAGTATAATAATAAATAACAATATTTCTTTCGATGAGACATTGTAAACTTTTCAACTTGTCTACAAGGCTAAGATATTAGGTTTTCTGGATTTACTTGATTATTATAGGGGGGCGTTTCTTAGTTTATAATAAATAATGCATAATTGTTAGTATTATCAAATCATGGTAAGGATGCTAAACTATATACATTATAATCAATTAACACAATTCTTATCATATGAGGTCGATATTGGTAATTGACGGATACTATTTCTCATGATGTTATTATTGTAGGATCAGGTCTAGCCGGACTGCGAGCTGCTATCTCATCTGCAGCCATAGATAAAAACCTGAGCGTTGGAGTGATTTCAAAGGTACAGGTCATGCGTTCCCATTCTATTTCTGCTGAGGGTGGAACGGCAGCCGTTCTCTTTGAGGAGGAAGGTGATAATCAAGAATCCCATCTCTATGACACTATCAAAGGTAGCGATTTCCTTGCCGATCAGGATGTGGCAGAAAGACTGGTGTCAAGTATGCCCAATGAAATTTATCAGCTAGATCACTGGGGCATGCCATGGTCTAGGAGGAAGGATGGCAGGATAGGCCAGCGTAAGTTTGGTGGTTACTCATTTCCAAGGGCCACATACGCACAGGATAAAGTAGGATTTTATGAGATGCAAACACTATATGATACATGCCTTAAATATGATAATATTCACTTCTATAACGAATGGTTCTGTACCAAAATCTTAAGGGAAGGAAATAATTTTAGAGGTCTGACAGCTATTGAAATGAAGACAGGTAATTTTATTAAATTTAAATCTCTCGCAGGAATAATATGTACAGGCGGTGCTGGACGAATTTACAGCTTTTCTACCTATGCTTACTCTTCTACCCCTGACGGTTTAGATATGGCATATCGTGCCGGACTTGCTTTAAAAGACATGGAATTTGTACAGTTTCATCCTACGGGTATTCTGCCATCAGGCATATTAATTACGGAAGGCGCACGAGGAGAAGGCGGTTATCTTATAAATAATCAAGGAGAACGATTTATGAAAAAATATGCTCCGGAGAAGCTCGAACTGGCTCCAAGGGACGTGGTATCACGCTCAATGATTAGAGAAATTCAGGAAGGAAGAGGATTTAAGCATGAATCTGGTGCAGACTGTTTAAAACTTGATCTGACTCATCTAGGACCCGAGTGGATAAAGGAGCGTCTTGCCGGAATAAGAGAAATAGGAATCAAATTTTCCGGAGTAGATATTATTGATGAGCCAATTGAAATTCGACCAGTATGTCACTACATGATGGGTGGAATTAATTCAAACATAGATGGTGCTACTGAAATGAATGGGCTATGGTCTGCAGGAGAAGCTGCATGTAACAGTACACACGGCGCCAATCGTCTTGGTGCAAACTCTACTTCAGAATGTCTTGTATGGGGTAGAATCACCGGAGAATTAGCAGCCCAATACGCACTAAAATTTAAGGGCTCTTCATTATCTATCTCAGAACAAGACATCATTGAAGAAGAAAAAAGGATCTATGACGGAATATTTAGAGGGCGTGGCGAGGTTAATCCATATGAAATAAGAAAGCAATTGACTGATACTATGGACGCTAAAGCATATGTATTTAGAAAAGAACAAGACCTTGCTGAAGGTTTAAAAAAGGTAAGAGAATTAAGAAAATTAGCGTGGAAGCATACAGATGACAAGGCAAAAGAGTATAATACTAATTTCATAAATGTCATGGAGGTAGATTCAATGCTGAGGACTGCAGAAGTTGTATTTATTGGAGCTTTGAACCGTCGCGAATCAAGAGGCGCACATGCGAGGATAGACTATTCAAAGCGAGATGATGTCAATTTTCTAAAACATACTCTTGCTTATTTTGCATCTGACGGTCCAAAGATGACGTGGAATCCAGTAACTTTTACACGTTATGCCCCTGTGGAGAGAAAATATTAATGGAATCACCAAAAGAAAGTAAATATGATCGCAATAATCGCGAGGGTTTAAAAGGATGGCTAAACCCCTCCAGATATGGATGGGAGCGTGTGTCCTACTGGCTACAAAGATTGACTGGAGTATTCCTGCTAATCTATTTTATAGGCCATGTTTACGAAACTAGCTCTCTAACTAGAGGCCCAGATGCATGGAATGCTATGTTAGAGTTAACTCAAACACCATGGGGACATCTTTTCTTAATATTGGTGATAGGAACGAGTACTTTCCATTCCGCTAACGGTATTAGATTGATATTTACCGAGGCGGGTAAGGGATTGGGCAAACCTGGAAGACCGGACTATCCTTATGATGCCATGTCACTTAACTATCGACAGAAGTCAGGCATATGGGTTGCATTAATATTAGCTGCTGTAGCAATGCTTTACGGGTCTAGTGTGCTCCTTGGCGGAGAATAGAAAATAAAAGAAGATGTAATGATGAAGACAAGAAATGTAATACTGCATGAAAGTCAAATAATGAAAATACATTATATTACAGCAATAGCAGCCCTATTTGTAGTCGCTGTGCATATCTTAATGCGTCTAATAATGCCATATGATATGAGCCTGCAGTACGAAAATGTAGTCGTAAACTATCGTAATATCCCATATGCACTTCTGCTGGAGTCAATACTCGTACTTATCGCAATTCATGGTTTTAACGGCCTACGAATCATTTTGCTTGAATTGAGACAGAATAAGACATGGGAAAACGGCATTACAATATTTACTATAACTGCTATGATAGCCATAATTGCATATGGTACTAGAACAATAATAATGACTAACCAACTAGGATTAGAGTAAAATGAAGGAATTTATCAAAAAAATAGGAATAATAAAAAATAGGAATGGAAAAGAAGATGATATTAAAAAGGAGATACTTCGCGATAATATTGTGATACGTGTATTCCGTGCTAACAGAACCAAGGGAGATTCTGCTAGCTACGATTCCTTTGAGGTACCAGTACAGCGTTGGACAACTGTCCTTGACGCTCTTCTTTATGCAAAGAGTTATCATGACAGTAGTATTGGAATAAGATACTCATGTAGGATGGCATCATGTGGATCTTGTGGAATGAAAATTAATGGAATTCCAAGACTTGCTTGTTATACAAAGATTTCGGAGTTAGAAGGCAGTACAATCACATGTGAACCTCTTGCAAATTTCCCTCATATCCGAGATCTAGTAACAGACTTTTCACAATTTTTTGATCACCATAAAAAAATGCAGCCCTACATACATAACGAAAATAGTGATATGACGGACAAGAAAGGATTAATAGAATTCAAACAGAGTCTGGAAGATGTTGATAAATATTTACAGTTCTCCTATTGTATCAAATGCGGATTATGTTACTCTGCATGTCCTACTGTAGCCACAGATACGAAATTTCCTGGTCCCCAGGCTCTGTCACAGGCTTATAGATACTATGCAGATACGCGGGACAATGATACAAAAGAACGATTGAACATTGTGGATGAGAAACACGGTATTTGGAGATGTCATTTCGCTGGATCATGTAGTGCAGTTTGTCCAAAAGGAGTAGATCCAGCTCTGGGTATTCAATTACTTAGAGGTCATCTTATGGGATTTTCAAAAAACGAAAAGAAAATAGCAAAACTTTACAATCAAAGGGAAAAGTGATAACAAAGGAAGGTTCAATAATTTCATTCTATATTTGCTAATACGCTAATATTTTAAGGTTCTAAAAACCTAAACCGACGAGATGACGATTAACTGACTACTGTGTGTTTATAAATGTAATGACAACATTCCAATATGCTCACTCATGTTAAATCCTCGATAATTTACAAATTTAGGATTTAGGTGGAAGCTGGCTTTCATTTACTTGCTTATTTATCGCATCAGCCATGAAGTGGTTACTAACATTGACTTTGACACCTTCAATACCTTGAACTTTATAGACATTATCTCTAACGTCTTGAGCAATCTTGAAACCAAACACCGCTGGGCAAAATGGGCTAGTCAAGTGTAAATCGATATTTACCTTACTTGACTTAATGTCAACGTTGTCAACTAATTCTAATTCCATTATAGACACTCCAATCTCTGGATCCACAATCTTTGTTAATTCGTCAAATATTAATCTACGAGTCTGCTGCATGTCCTGACTCATAATAACATAAGTTTGTAAAACCCTATTTAACTATTGCATATAATTGGGAAAAGATAACGTTTATGGATCATAACTGGTAAAATAAACATCAATGTGTTAATGAGATTTTGGTTCTTTCTAAGCAATGGCAGATTTTTCTTCTATTTAATACGTTAAATAAACCCATTTTACTAGTTCTATTTATGTATCGATCAAGACCAAGAGGTACACTCGATGATGATACTTTGAAGTTTCTCTCTTCAATGGATGCTGATCAGGATATTTTATTTTATGATATAATAGGAAGCGAAGCGCATTCTATGATGTTATACGATATTGGCCTTTTGTCTATGCCAGAATTAAAAAAAATCTTGCAAGCCTTGGAGAACATTAAAAAGGATACCACACAGCTAGAAACAGACAATTTTGAAGATATTCATGAATCACTAGAATCGTTTGTTATAAAACAGGCTGGCATCGATGCAGGCGGAAAAATGCATACTGGAAGATCAAGAAATGATCAGGTAATACTTGACATTAGAATGAAGGTGCGTGATGATATTAACAATATTTGTCTAGCAATTATTGATCTGATTGATTCACTATTGAAGAAGGCAACCGAGAATAAAGAAGCTGTAATGCCTATGTATACTCATCTTCAGCAAGCTCAGATAGGAACCTTTTCTCACTATCTTTTATCCTATGTCGACGCACTTTTTAGAGATATGGATAGGCTTTATATGATATATGGAAGAATCAACCAATCCCCTCTAGGCGCATGTGCGATAGGTGGTTCAAGCATTAACATTAATAGAAGAACAACTGCTTTTTTTTTAGGTTTTGACGGAATAATAAGAAATTCTATTGATGCAACTAGTTCGCGGGATACGCTTATAGATTTTATATCAGGGATCTCAATCTTCATGACTACGTTAAGTAGATTGGCAGAAGATTTTATTCTATGGTCTACTTCTGAGTTTGGATATCTGGATCTCTCCGATGAATATAGTTCAACCTCCAGTGCAATGCCGCAAAAGAAGAATGCAGATCCTTTAGAACTTATCAGGGCAAAAGCATCATCTGTTTTTGGTAATTTGGTAACGATACTCTCAATTGTAAAAGCTCTACCATCTGGATATAGCAGAGACTTGCAAGAATTAAAACCTCATATATGGAACACATCAAGTATTGCGCTTGAAGCTGTAAAGATAGTTAACAGAGTTGTAACTTCAATTGACGTTCATAAAGAGAGGATGCAACAGGCAGCAAATAATAGCTATGCTCTCTCTGTAGATATCGCAGAACAATTAGTTGTAAAGAAAGGAATGCCGTTCCGTCTTGCACATAAACTAGTCGGATCTCTTGTTGAGAAATCAGCTCGTGAAAATAAAGGCCAGATTACAATGTTAGAAGAGCAAGATATTAAGCAGATATTGGAAAAAATCGAATCAGATCTGCAACCAGCCGAATTAATGCATTTGATCCGAGAAATCACTCCCCAAAGATCTCTTGAATTACGGGTCTCTTTTGGCTCTCCAAATCCAAAGGAACAGGAGGAAATGATTATATTTTCTAGGCATAGGCTCGCAGCTTATAAAGAGGGGGTTCCAAAACGGAAAAAGCATGTCGATGCCGCCTTCCAAAACCTTAAGAGATCTGTCGAAAATTACTTAACAGACTGATGTTAATAAAGATAAGAATTTATGATAAATGAACTTTGCAAAGCATATAACGACAAAAGATTGATTGCATCGAGCCAATATATATATTATAATTCATGATTAAGATAAAGAGAATGGGCATATATTGTCTTAATAAAAACAAGAGTTAGCCCGGCCCAGATTCGAACTGGGGTCAAAGGCTCCAAAGGCCTCTATGCTTGGCCACTACATTCAGCGGAATTCATTTTCCTCTACCGGGCTTCCGGGCGTATTTTCGTATATTTTACTAACTTTAGAATGTTACGCACCGTTTGTTATAAATGTGAACATCTTATCAATAGGGTCATCCATACTATCAAGGATATGTCTAGCTCTATTCTTTTGGTTGCTAACATAATCTTTGTCTGATAGCATCATCTTACTTAGCCGAACAAGATCTCTCGAACCAATAGCTCGTTTTACTAGACCTGAATTGATCAAGTACTTTTCAACGTAAAAGCGAACAGGAGCGATAGAAATGCTAGGTTTTCCAAGTAATGATGCTTCAGCTGTCATTGTACCTCCAGCCCCAATAAATAAGTCCGCTAATGATATTAGTAGGATCCCGTCAGGGACATTCTGCATAACATAAGCTTTTCCCTCATATCTTTTTGTAATTTCCCATATCTGGTCTTCATATCTGCATAAAATAATAATGTTCGTTGCCACAGATAAATTATCGACAATAGCATCAACCATAGAAATAGTGTTTTCTATCTTCTTGTCTGCAATATAGGAAGCTTTTGTCTCTTCTAATCTAATCAAAATGTTCTTTTTTGATACTTCAAGACCGATTTCATTGACCAAATCGGATGTCACGGATGGTGATAAAGGATATCGTTTGAGCCATGCAGCAGCATCCAATGCTCGATATCTTGTTATCCTACTTTTCGGAATCCCAAAGTTATTCCATGCAGAATAAGGTATAACCCAGGGAGAAAACAGATGGTCCATAAGCGGTATTGTAAGTCTTGCAACGGCTTCAGCATGTGGCGAATCATTAAATCCGATATGTCTGATTCCAAGTCCAAATGCAACCCTAGATGCTTCGGGTGATGAAAAAGCTATTGCAAGATCAGGCTCAAATTGCTTTATCAGGTGGGATAACTCAAATATTCTATTAGCACTTTCACACAATTTTTCATATTTTCCTGCTCCGCCGTGTCTTCCAACAATTTTGAGGTCAATTTGCTTAATCTTTGACAGCTCTACTACCTCTCTATATTTTCTAGATGTGCATAATAGTTCATGACCAGCTTCCCTAAATAAATCCATTGCAGGTTTAAAAAACATCACCTGTTTTGGTGTTAAAATGTCAAACCAAATTCTCAAAGATAATCCAATAAATGAGTTGTAATGGAAAAACCTTTTCTTTAACCCTACTTTAGATAGGTCAGGAGATTGGGGCGATGCTTCTGGAGGAAGGTCATTATATAGTTTGAGCGCTAGATCAGTGTCGTCAACAACGATAACAGCGGCAGTATATGGATTAAGTACAGAAGGCTATCGTATTGCCTCTTCTATTGCAACTAAAGGCTCGAAGGTTTCATTAATCGATGAATCTGCTCGAATGGCTATAACATTAAAGCCAGATATTGCTCGGACCTACCCTAATGTAGGCTCTTTGATCGAGGATGAACCATTACTAGCTCTCGAACCAATTGACGTTGCAATTAATGAAGCTGCCTATATATTTTTCGCGCCACGAATTCGGAAGATTGGACAAGAGGTAAAAGGTGATGTGACATCCAAGTTTAAGGATGCAATTAGAGCATTGAAAAGAGGCTCTTCAATTATTTATACTCTTCCCACAGGTATTGGAGGAAGTAACGAAAACATTGCATTAATTGAACATATAACCGGTATGTCAGTAGGCAAAGATATTTTCTATTATTATATGCCGATCAACACAGATGCTATTATGGGCTCTGAAACTTTGATAGGTTCATTAAAATCCAGACAAGATACACAGATCACCAAAATGCTATATGATCCTAACATGCATGATAAATTGAATTATGTAAATGTAATTTCTGCAGAGTTCGTTCATTCTATCAAGGTCTTAGGGCATTATACTGGCATGGCCAGCATCTTAGAAATTTGTAAACATGCCCACGATGCTAATATCCGTAGGGAAGTGATGCATCACGGATATAGAGAGATATATCTGGATGATGTTGCAAATGGATTATATGATCTAAGGGCAATTGGTTCATCTTTGGGTGGCGCAGGACCTTTGATGTATCTCGTTAACGGTGCTCTCAAAGGCATAGAAGGTTATATTAAGCACCTAATAGATGAAATTAGGGACATACTACGGAAACGCGACTTAAAGGCAAGTAGGACTAAAGTTGCCATTGCTTGGACATTAGATCCAAATGAGATGAGAGGAGACAAGATAGAATTACTCTCTTCCCTTGAATCAAAACTGAGAGATTATATAGGAGATGTTGACCGCCAGCAAGGTATCACGTTTGACCTATATCCTACTGATAAAACTATGATAGTCGTAGCTTGTTCTAAGTATGATTTTACCAAAGTTACATCTAAAAATAAACAAAACTCAGATTTTATCTTGATGAAAGCGAATCCTGTATGCGAAACTACTTTTGATAAAATTTCATCAGAAAAATAATTCAAGCCATTTTGGCTGATTAACATTTTTCTAACGGGTTGTAAATTTCATAATAATACATAATAATCTTTGGGAATGTTAAGTAGTCGAAAGAGAAATTAGATGCTATAGTAATACAGTTATTCATATTATAATCTGCATTAATTCGGTATAACATTACTTTAAACTAATGTGACCATAAGCATAATTCCCAAAATCCTTTCTATCATTATTCGCCTTTAGAATATTCTTAAGCACGGTGGCTCATGACATGATAATGGGTGGAAACATATTTGCTATTTGCCCCACCCTTGAAAGCACGCTACTGATATCAATGGCTATATATATGGACGTTCAATTCACCTGCTATAACCAAAATTTTATCGTCCATGTGAGTCAGAGAAGGTGCCAATTATAACATTGGCACCGTTATGTATGTTTCCAACATATTCAAAATAATGGGTCTTGCAGTTTTAGCAAACATTGCTACTATGAAAATAGTTTACTAGGCCGGGAATATTAGTATAATTTATTATAGTTACTGATATGATTATCACCATATCACTATCTATATAGCTATTTTCTAGTTCATCCATCTTATTCTTTTACATTCTAAAGATGCCAAGGATTTCCATGCTTTATAATTTTTTCAGGAAGCTTGTTATTCCATCGTTTCAGAAAGTCAATATCTGTTTGCTTTTCTCGAAGTTCATCTGGCAACATGACTGGAATCTCCTCGATGATTGGATAAAAACGAGAGCATTTCGTACAAAACAAAATACCTTCAGTTATCACGATATTATTATTATCATGATCATTTTTATTTTCGTTATCCTTTTTTATATTGATTTCAAATAATTCTAATGGATAATGTTTGTCCATAGGACAGGCAAGGATGTCAAGCATTGATTTTTTCATGTTTATTTCAGATCCAGATAAATTGGAGAGCCAGTATTACTAGATAAAAGTGCTGCTTCTGCTACTCGTGTGACATTTGTTGCATCAATTGCTGAAATAACTGGCTTGCTAATTTTGCCATCTAACGCGTCCAACAGGTTTTGCAATTCTAAAGTCAAGGGTTCCTGAAATTGTTGACGGCGAGGAATTATGGTGGCTTCTTTATAGTCAATGGCAATTTCTTGTGTGATAAAATCTCCAGCAATTATACCGTCGGTGCATACCGCACTAAACTTTCTAACCTTCTTTGGAGTAATCCAATTTGATGCGATAATTGCTACTTTGTGACCGCGGAAGCCTAACATAATAGTCGCAAAATCTTCATAAGAGTGGAATTTCTTACCGGAAAGAGCAAATACAACTTGTGGCCTACTATTGAACAGAAACATCGCCGTATCAATATCATGAACTGCAGTATCGTAAATAATTCCAACATCTTTGACATGTAATGGCATACGGTTTTCTCTGTGAAATTCCATCATTATTAGATCCCCATACTTATTGCAATCTATAAGTCGTTTAACTTCTTGTACAGCAGGATTGAACCGCTCAATGTAACCTGAAGTCAAAATAACATTTTTCTTTTCAGCTACGTCAGTCATCTCTTCGCATTCTTTAGATGAAAAGGCCAGCGGCTTTTCAACAAATACATTTATTCCTTTTTCCATTATTTTTTTAGCAATATCACAATGAGTTTTAGTAGGCGTACATACTAGGCATGCGTCTAATTTTCTCTCACTGTTTAGCATGTCGTCTATGGATGAGTACAATGTTGTACCATACTTATCTGCTAACTCTTTCCCACGTTGAGGGTCAATCTCACATATCGCAACCAAAGTACCAAAATCATGCAGAACTCTTGCATGATTTTTACCCCATCCTCCAACGCCAACGATAGCTAGGTTAAGCTTGCCTTCTCCTCTTACCATACAGGGGTCAACCATCTCATAAAAT
>Ga0126310_10000052_pt1 | contig 30677 bp, 30 predicted proteins | sample Plot60_FD_92540 | JGI IMG/M metagenome (GOLD analysis project Ga0126310, IMG submission 92540) | Serpentine soil microbial communities from UC McLaughlin Reserve, CA, USA - Plot60 | ecosystem: Environmental > Terrestrial > Soil > Grasslands | place: USA: UC McLaughlin Reserve, Lake County... | reverse complement strand
TAATACCGCTTACTAAGTCATGGGGTGATAATGTAATAGAGGCTGCCTGTTCTATTAGTGGTGATATTATTAGAACTGATGGTACTAATAGAGCTGATCTAATGCTTGGATGTAATACTCCGGATATAATATATGGTAAATCTGGTAATGATGTATTGCAGGGTCGTTTAGAAAATGACAGGCTATACGGTAATAGCGGAGATGATACTCTAGAAGGTGGTCTAGGAGGAGATGAACTCTATGCTGGAAGAGGAGATGATATTATCTTTGGAGGATTTGAAGATGACTTTCTAGTAGGTGGAAAAGGTAATGATGAACTCTATGGAGAGGATGGAAATGATCTGCTTAAGGGAGGAGATGGTGCAGATTATTTTGATTGTGGAGATGGTCTTGATGTAATAGTAGACTTTGAACCAAGTAAAGGTGATACTCATACAAATAACTGTGAAGATATAAGAGAACATCTCCAATAAATACAGCAAACATAACCTTTCTTATTGCGACGGCTCATCCGATTTTAAAACTTTATGGATTATTGAGTTGATTACTATTAAAGATGACTTTTCTATTTATAGAGATTTAAAATATTATTTCTTCCTTTTTATATTAACATACACATTAGAGCTTTTTGAACATGTAATCTGTTCTCAGCCTCATCCCATATTACTGATGCTTTTCCATCTATGACCTCCGAGGTAACTTCTTGTCCACGTTTTGCGGGAAGACAATGCATGAATATTACATCTCTTTTTGCAAGCTTTAAAAGATCTGAATTTACCTGATATCTTGGAAGAAAAGCCTCTTCCCGGGTACTCTTTTCTTGATCTTTTCCTATTGACAGGAATGTATCGGTTACTATAATGTCCGCATCTTTGACAGCCAGAACGGGATCATCTGTGATAGTTATTTCGGCTCCAGTTTTTTGTCCTTCTTCTTTAGATAGTTTTATTATTTCTTCCAAAGGTTCATAACCATGGGGACAGGCTGCTGTCATATTGATACCTGTTTTTGTACAACCTAATAACAAGTCATTACACACGTTATTGCCATCTCCTATCCATGCAAGATTTAATCCTTTCATTTTTTTCTTGTGCTCTTGAATTGTTTGCAGATCTGCAAGTATCTGGCAGGGGTGGAAAGTATCAGAAAGACCGTTTATAACAGGGATAGAAGCATAGTCAGCTAATTTCTGTACATCTGCATGATCATAAACACGAGCGATAATACAGTTGAGATATAGAGATAACGTTCGACTAGTATCCTCTATCGATTCTCCACGGGATAACTGCATATCATTAGTACTCAGATATAGAGAGTTCCCACCAAGCTGAAATATTCCGGTCTCGAAACTCACTCTAGTTCTAGTTGACGGTTTTTGGAAAATCATTCCAAGTACTTTGCCCTTTAATAATTGACTTGCTTTTCCTCCCTCTCCATTCTTGAATTCATTTTTTAAACTGCTAGATAATCTTAGAATTGAAAGAATTTCCTCTGAACTCAGATCCTGCAGGCTAAGAATGTCTTTGCTATTTAATAAAGTCTTCATTGTCTTTGTGTAAAGGCTAAAAATAACATGTCTTCTCTTCTTTTCCTTTCTCTTTTTTAATGACTGCCTTGTAAATCAACGGCATCATCTTTATCTCTTCTACTATTCTTTTCGGATTTGCTTTCAGTTCCTTGTTTGTTTGCAGTAATCCAATACTATTTGTTTTGCTACTGTAAATTGTCGTAAGCTTCCTACTTTTCTTCATCTCTCTTTTCTGCTATCTTTCCTTTTTCCTTTCGACCAAACAATCGGCCAAAGCGGCTGTTCTTCTCTACCTTCTTAACTGGTTTATCTTCTTCTATAGGATATGGATAGGAAGAAGCAACACTTGTCTGTATCATGCTTTCTTCGGCAGGATTTTTGTTGAAAAGCATTCTTTTCTCTTCTTCTTCAATATCTTTTGTTTGCGTTACTGGAACAGATATAGGATGACCTTCTGATTTATTCATTGTATTAGATATTGTTGTTGCTTCTGATGTTATATCGGATGATAATGGTGAAATTTCTATAGATTCAGAAGAGGCCGGTGTATAAGTAGGTGTTCTTAAATCCTCCATATCAATTACTGAAGCATTACCAAATATAGATTCAAGGAACTTGTCTTGGTCAAAGGGAATTATGTCATCATATCCCTGTCCAACTCCAAGAAAGACAATTGGTTTGGATGTGATATGTGCAATTGAAAGTGCTGCACCACCCTTTGAGTCTGCATCTATTTTAGTTAAAATTGCGCCATCAAAATTAGTATAGTGGAAAAATTCTCTTGCTTGATTAATAGTATCATTCCCAGCTAGCGAATCACCTATAAATAATTTCAGATCCGGTTTAGATACCCTTACAATCTTACTAATTTCATCCATCAAATTCCTGGCAGTCTGCATCCTACCAGCCGTATCGATCAAAACCGCATCAACATAATGTTTTCTACCATAATCGATCGCATCTCTTGCCACTGCTGAAGGGTCTGATCCGTATCTTTGTGTGATAATCTTTAGCGATAATTTTTCTGCATGTTTGCTTAACTGTTCAATTGCACCTGCACGATGAGTATCTCCAGCTGCCAAAACTACAGAAATACCATTCTTACGTAATAAATTAGATATCTTTGCGACCGTTGTAGTTTTGCCAGTTCCATTGATTCCCAAAAATACAATAACGAACGGTCCGTGTTTTGTTTCCTTCTTTGATTTAATTTTCTCTATTAGATCTATCTTTCTACCTTTGGCAAACATTTCACCAATAGCATTGTGAAGCTTTGACCTGATAATGTCTTCTGCAATCTGTCCTCTTTCAAGTTTTAAACCTAATAGTTCTTTTTTTAATATTGCTGAAAGATCATCAATTACCTCCTGTGCAACATCGCTTTCTAGCAATGCAAGCTGTAAGCCAAATAAGTTATCGTCAAGATCTTTTTCAGAAAGCTCTTTTTGACCTATAGTTTTGGCTGCACTTGAAAAGGCCTTTCTGAGTTTATCAAACATATCCTTATTTCGCCTAACGTGGATGCTGTTGCCCAGGGTCACGGGATTGTTGATTATGATGTGGCGATTGGGAGCTGCCACTAGAAGCACCGCTTGAAGAAGCACCTTTTTGTAACATCTGGTTTACTTGTCCTTGAATTTGTTCCATACGCATTGATATCTGTTCTTTTTGGCTAACAAGTTGTCTTAAGGCAACTTCAAATTCCTTAATTTTAGATTCAATATAGTTAATAGAGTCTTCTTTACTTTTTTCTATAGTAACATCTGCACCTATATTTATCAACAATTTCTTCACCGGTGGAACTAAGGCTTTTATATAAACTCCAATTCCAACAGGCATAAATGATTCTACTTCGGAATCATTAGGAACATTTTGAATAGCATTAGAAGCCAGTCGTGCTTCTTCCAATAATCGTGTTACGGTAGCCTCCCGACTAATGTTATCATTCAAATAGGCTTCAAGAACTCGTGATTGCTGAACCAGTTCATTGATTTTTTGCTCTACTGAAGCAGCCTGTTGCTGACGGCGTAATTCATCGCTCATTAAAGTCCAATTTCCAGATCTATCTTATAACTGTGACTAAGTAAATTATCTTATAATAGAATCTATTCGAAGGCTGAAAATTATTTCCATCGTTATTAATATGATAAATATGGCAATAGTATTGAATCATTATTATTAGTATTCGCTCCCGTTAGAGAGCAATTCTAACGATAATTTCTGAATATTGCATCTATTTGTATTAATTTAGAGGAGTATCTAAGCCGAATGCTCCTCCTCTTCTGTTTATTACGATCTATTGTCAGTCTATCCTTTATCGCATGATCTCAGTCAGTTTAAATGATACTAATATGTTTATTGTATCTCTTCTTTGCAGGTTTATCTATTAGATTCTGAGTTCCGACTATTGCATTATTACTATTATCATTGTTATTATTCTTCCTATTATCATTAAAAATGTATACAACTTGAACATACTTTTTCGTCTAACCTTAACATTTTTCAATACTGTTATAACTTATTATTAGTTAACCATACTATCTTATTGTGGAGTCCTACTTTACTCTTGTTGCTTCGAAACAGGATGCAGCAAGTATGACTATGGCTAATTACCTTAGATATTACAAAGATTTTTCTGTATATGATGAGAATAATAATAGTGAAGCACATACCTCAGAAGTATATAAAAAAATTAAACTTCATATCTCTAATGAAAGTTTACTCTATATAGAAGATTTAGATACAAAATATCCACATTCCAAAGCTTTTATTTTTTTATCAAAGCATAGATCCGAAAGCGGAATCCCTACTTTGACTTGTCATTGCACTGGAAATTATGCAAATAATTCCTATGGCGGAAACCCACGAGAGTTAGCAATATCATATCCATATTTACAAAAAAGATATCTACAGGAAATTAATAATGCTAGACCATCTCTTCTGCATTATGAAATTGTTATAGAAGCAAGCCATCACGGACCTACATCGTTAAAAAGGCCAGTTTTGTTTATTGAAATTGGTTCTGCAGAAAGGCAGTGGGTTGACAAAAATGCTGCTTCTATAGTATGCAATTGTCTGTTAGGAGTTCTCGAAGATGGATTAGGACAATGTAAAAAAGTTGGAATTTGTTTGGGAGGGACGCACTATCCTTTAAAATTTAACAAGTTGTTATTGGAGTCAGAATTCGGCATTGCTGCTGTGGCTCCAAAGTATAATTTAGGATCGGTTGATAAAGATATGTTAAATCAAATGATTGCAAAGAGTATAGAAAAAGTGACATATATAATAGTTGACTGGAAAGGACTGGGCAAGGAAAAAAATAGGATAATGACACTAGTAGAAAATACAGGTCTTGAAGTGTTGAGAGTTTGATATAGTTATTGCAATCAATGCATTAACTTATGAGAATACGATGGTAACAAAAATAGGTTGGTATTAGATACACTTTATCAGATGAGCGGAGAGTGACCAGCAATATGAAAATTTCGACAATCATTATGGTGGATATAGTAAATAGTCTCTCTATATGTATACTAAGAAATAGGAATTGATTAAATGAGACAGAATAATAGATATATTGAAAATGAAGAGGAATTCTTTTGAGTTTTAAAACAGATCAAGGAAGAGCCTGAGTACATTAAATATAAATCTTCTTTGCATTAGCAGACCTATAGAATATGTTAAATTATAGGACCATATATTCTGGATTGTATTGCTTGTCTCTAATGAATACCATAGAATTGAAAATGATTGATACACGATGAATATATCTGGAAAACCAGAAGAAATTAAAATTATGAACTGTTCTACATTCAAAAGGTATTAGGAAGTATATCTATTCGATTAAATAATTGAAATCAGTTACCAGTAAGTTATATACTCTAGCCATTATCCCCTAAACTCTTATTTTATAGATATTTTCATATAGTAAAGGCTGTTATGTTTGCAGTGTAGATAATGATAATCTTTAATGACCAAAATAGATAGAAAAATTTCGGGAAACTTCTTAATCAAAGATAAAGATGTTTACAAACTTATAATGAGAATTCCTGCAGGTAGAATTGCAACATAAGGAGATATTGCTAGGCTCTTGGTCAACTTCTTGCTGCGCATACAGTAGGCAATAATCTAAATAAAAATCTGGATCCTTTAGTAGTTCCATGCTATAGAATTATTTGTTCAAATGGTAAGCTAGGAGGTTATGTCTATGGGTCGGCAGTGAAAGGAGAACTATTGGAAAAGGAAGGAGTAAGATTTCAAAACGGGATTGTGAAAGATTTTGGTATATGTAGAGTAGTTTTAAAAAAAACGAAAACAATACGAAAGTTAACGAGTCTTTGATTGCTTTATAAGGTCACGCAGATGAGCCAAGGATCGCACCTGACCTCCACTGACTTTTTTATAAAGAGACCAATATGTTTCTCGATTGATATCATTTCTGTCCTTTAGAACCTTTAAATGATATCTCATAGATCTAACTCTGATGACATGTACTTCTTTCTTACCAGTTCTCGCTGACTTTTTTCCTTTCTTTGAACCTGCGCCCATTCCATGTTTCCTGCGTATAGCAAGTTTTGCTTCAGCACGGGCTCTTGAAGTTCCTCTTGGTTTGACAGTCCAAATTGTCCCACTCTTAATTAAAGCACGAAGATTTTCGCGAGTAATAGAATCTGCTACATCATCTAGCTGATCTGGCTCAAACCTTACTCTATTTGCACCTACACCCAACATTCTCGCGATTAATTCTCTCTTTTTTCTTATGTTTACTACCATCTCAGAATTTCTCCTTATCTTTCCTATCTTCCTCATCCTTTTTTGAAGCGAGTTTACCAGCATTCAATAGTTTAATACCAATGCTAGTAGCCTTTGCAATGATCTCTTTTCTTTTTCTTGTTCCTACTGTATGTCCCAATCTAGCGGCATCTTTTTTTGGATCTAGTTTAATAAGATCATTTACATTGAAAACAAGATTATCAGTATATCCTGATGGATGCAGCCCTCTTGCTGCTCTCGGACCTCTATAACCAACCTTAACAAGTGCAGGTACACCAGACACTTGCTTTCTCATTTTGTTGTCTTTACCTTTAGGTTTCCTCCAGTTCTCAGATAAGCGATCATATCTCCAACTCTCTTGTCTGACAAATTTTGGTCTTTTGTCAGAAATTCTTTTTCTAGCCTGGAGTAATTCCTTGTTAATGACCATAGCAATATCAATAAAAATTTTAAATAAATATGTTTCTCAGTAGCAGCATTTATTAATATTTAGATTGCAAACAAGAAATTGGAATGTACTTCAGCTTTAAATGATATAAAAACAAGTAATATTTCAAGATCTTACAGGAAGTATCTATACTCTATGCTTTATTTTAAATACTGAACATATATGTAATAATTATATAGCAGTATATAAGAATATTTTATGCTTTACGTTAAATACTGAACAGAAAGGGTTAATAGTTCCATCTTTGATTTATTGAAAAGATGAAAAAATATGAACTACCCCCGTTACCATATAATTATGATGCACTAGAACCACATATTGACACAAGAACTATGGAAATACATCACACAAAACATCATCAAACTTATACAGATAAACTCAATGCAGCACTTGAAAAATGTCCTCCTGATGTTCAAGAAAAAGACATTGTGGAAATATTATCGAATATTGATAAAGCTCCGGCTGACCAAAAAAGTGCAATCAACTTTAACGGCGGAGGATTTGATAACCATCGAATATTTTGGAACAACATGAAACCAAATGGTGGAGGTGAACCAACCGGGTCTATTGCTGATGCAATAAATACATCGTTTGCAAGTTTTTCAGATTTTAAAGAGAAATTTTCTTCTACTACCACATTGATTCAAGGTAGTGGTTGGGGATGGCTTGTCTATAATCCATCTACCAATAAAGTAGAATACAAAGCAATGCCGAATCAAACAAGCCCAAGAACAGAAGGTTTGATCCCATTATTAGGATGTGATGTGTGGGAACACTCATACTATCTCAAATATCAAAACAAAAGACCAGACTACGTTTCTGCTTGGTGGAATGTTGTAAACTGGGATGATGTAGCAAATCGTTTTGAGAGAGTAAAGAAGTAATAACAAAATATTTTTTTGTTAGGTCATATGACAGGGCTAGAAATATAAATCCCTATCATTTGATCACATACATATATACAAAACTCAATCTTATAGTTATAGAAAATTATGCATTCTCAAAATACTCCAAGAATAGCGTTAGTTTATTCAGCAGAGCAAGATCACTAATTTATTACCAAAGCACAAGCATAGATAATCTATATACTTAGAATATCTCAATGTACTTTGCAATTCTAACTGTTGTTTATCAAGATAAATTGAAAAGGATGAATATGTTGAAATCATGCATATGTAATATTTCTTAATCAACTTCCGTCAACAAAACCAATTTAATTAGCTAATTCCTTGTAACTAGTACTCAAAAACAGTATTTATCATCACTATCATAGTCAAGTCATCTAACGAAGATACGAACACTACTGATAATATTACTCTTGTTCAATAAGATAGCAGACAAACTCAGCAGGACAAGGTTATACAGTTAATTCAAAAACAAAAGCCAGAAAACAGCAACAACGACAATAAAACGAACAACCAGCAATCAAAGCAAGGCATACTTTCAAAATCTCTTTCATTATCTCTTTCTTTAGTCGAGTCATTTGACAATAGTCACCATCGTCATATATAGCCTGCAATTGGTTGATGATTCATGAATAAGGAATAAAAAAGGATGAAGAGGAAGAAAGAGATTAATTATTATTATTATCTTGTTCATTTGACAGCAATTAATTGTTATTATGTCATAGTATCACATGAAAGGATAGTAGTAGTAATGAGATAAACGCTAAAGAAATAAATATTGTTGTTGTCAAAACTAAACATTCCCGAGATTAAAATATATCCTCTTGTGTATTATTATATTATTGACCTAATAATGAGAATAATCCGACTATGAAGACACAGCCTATGGTATTATTAATTGCCTTTGGACTTTTTCTTACCTTTGCGTTTTGCAACAATACTATATATGCGGAATTACAAGATATAGGAGTAAAAATTACATCTCCGAGTGCAGGTCAAGAAGTTCCGGTAGGCGAGCTAACTATATTTGGAACGTCGACAGATAATGACATCACTGATTGTCAGGTTCAGGTAGATGTAAATGATATAAAACCATTCCAGAATGCAACGGCAACTGGCCCTATGATGGAAAATGATTATTCGACATGGATTTTTTCCTTTACACAAGACTATCATCTTATTAGAGAAGGTGCAAACGACCTAACTGCCAAAATATCTTGTCTTTATGGTCCTGTTAGTTTAACTAAATACTATACTGTAAATGTCATAGGAGTAAATAAAGAGCAAGAACAATAATCAGAACATAAACGGAATATAGTATCATAGTTTAATGACCTTTTCTATTATTGCTTTTTCTCTTTACAATAATTGAAGATACCATATATAGCAAAAATCCACTAATAGCCATGATTAGTCCATAAAATGAAATTGCGCCTCTATCAGAATAGCTTCCTATTCCCATTAATATTGCTCCCATAAATAATAACCCCAGTCCTGCGCGTGCAGAACCGGGCATTCTAATTTTCTTTGCTGTTGACAAGGTCCTGTATATACAAAAACAACATTAGGCAATAATATTTTGTGAATGTTTTTATTAAACATAATTTTTCTCCTATTCAATATTGCTATGAAAATTGCAGTCGTTGGAATAGGTGTTGCTGGAGCATATCTTATGAATAGATTAAGCGATGATCATGATAATCAGGTAGTAGGATTTGAGAGGATGGCCAAAGCTGAGCATGATGCTGTATGCGCATGGGCAACTTGCCAAAATGTAATGTCAGGTTTAGCAAAAAATTGCGGCCTAAATTTTGATCAATATATTCTACATAATGGAAAATATATGAAAGTTGACCTTAAAGAAACCAATGACAGCAGAAATAACAGTATAGATATTCGTTTAAAGGGGATGGTAAGTTATGATAAGTTAAAATTAATTCAAGACATGATAAGGGGTACAAAAATAGAATTTGGAAAGATGCCAAAAAAAGAGAATCTTGAATCCGATTTTGATATCATTATTGATTCAACCGGATTTCATCGAAACTATCTTCCAAAACCAAAAAAAGAGATGTGGATTCCATGTGTCCAATACAAGGTAAAATATGACAGTAATGACGTTCCCTATGACGATTTCTACCTGAGGGCATTTCCTTCAATGACTGGTTATTTCTGGTATTTTCCACTCGAAAATGGCTATGCACATATAGGAGCAGGAGATTTTGAAAGAAGACAGAATAATAGATTTGTTAATGAATTTTTGAAAAAATATAAATGCGAGATTATAAAAAAAGTTGGAAGACCTATTCGAATTAGTCCACCAATAAATTGCGAACCATTTACAGATGGTAGAAAAACAGTTGGTGTAGGAGAGTCAATAGGTACCGTTTATCCATTACTTGGTGAGGGAATAATTCCTGCGACATGGTGCGCAGAATTATTTATTCAACAATTGCACAACAATATGAATGCATATAGAGATGTTGTATTAAAAAGATTTGAAATATACAAACTTGTGTTCAATTTTATCCAAATGAAAATATCAGGAAACTTCAATATGATAAAGCATTCGTATGATTTATTAAAAATATATAATCATATGAAAAGAGAGGAAAATCGTTATGGAATGGAAATCAAAATTGCGGATATGATAAAAATTTCAAAGATTTGAAGAAGTTATATATAAACAGAAGTATTAATAATTTAGTCCCGAGTAACTTTACCATAAAATAAGCTCTTTTCAAGATCATTTTTTGCTACTATCACATGTCGACTGTGAGGAACAGTTATTATATAGATCGATTTTGATCTACTATAGCCAATGTCCACAATAGTTGTTGAACTATATAATATCAGAAATTGAATATGTGAATTTTATTACTTTGACACTTTCAGATATCGATATGCTTTATTAGTGTAAATAAGTTTCAAATTAGATAATTAGATAACTCTCTTATCCGTCATGAAAAAATCAAAATCATTAATTTTAATTCAAATCATTATGCTTTGCAAAAATTGCTTTGATCCTCTCTACACCATGTATATCTTCTACAACTTTCGCAGTTTGAAAGGTAACAAGTTTTTTCCAATCTTCATCGTTTGCCATCCTTGATCTAATTTCTGTTGCAGACAATTCTTTTCTTCGATATAAAGATGGTTCAACAACTTCTATCTCTCTTTGTCTAAATAAAAGAGCGGTAAGAATATCGTTTGTAAAAACTACGTTGTATTTTGGAACTAGAATGTCCACCTGATGTGTCCACAGAGAATGTATGTATATATCAGAGACAGGAATCAGGAGTATTCTTTTCATGTCAACTCCACTATCCGCCACTAGCGAATCTTTAATCATTTGAATACGTTCGCCTGCGGTAAACGGGTTCCTAATCTCATGACTAGTCTGTGCACTTCCAATTACTATTATGATTTCTTCTACTCTATTTAGTGCAAACTTGACAGTAGCAAGATGTCCTAAATGGAAGGGTTGAAATCTGCCTACAAATAATCCCCTACACATCACTGCTGTAATCAAACAATGATATAATTAAGTAATTTGAGAAATCAAGAAAATATTCTTGAGTGTTGGGAAGAATTTAAAGTCACTAAAGCCTATTTAAAATTATTATTGAGTATTAGGTGATTACATCGCGTTTTGAAGTGGTATTGATGTAATATGTGTTTATAAGATATTTGAGAAATAAAATTGAGTACTATGCCTCATGAGATGTCGCTGCTGTTAGTGCTACTGATGATGGCATGATACGATAAAGTATTGCCATTTTTACTATCCTATCATCTTGTCCCTATTTATTAGATATAGCATAAAGCGTTCTTAATCACAGAAAAATGACAGAAGAATGAACCAGTTCATTGTTAGACCGTGAGGTTGGCAGCAACTTGATTCCTGATTAACATGATTTAAAAACGCAAAACTTGTTGCTGTTGCTGATGTTTATCATAGTCAGTGAGCATATGCAACGTCCCTTAGCATGAATTGCTATGCATCCTTCAACTCATGCATTGGTATTGACATCCGTTAGCTTCATCTGACAGAGATTCTGTATTTTGGAAGAGTGACAAACTAAAAGCACTGTCCAAAGATTCAAAAAGTGGTACTGTCTGTTATAGATTCTCTGGTAGAAGAATATGACAAAAATAGCATTCACAATCCTTCGAGACTATACAACAAAAGCGCTGCATACTAGCAGTTATATACACGCCAACAATAAACATAACAACTACAATAAACTCAACTGCAAGATAACTTCATTGTTTACCTGATAAATATATGGGAATATTTATGTAGATGTGAACGAAACTGCCAGTACTACCCAACTCCTATTGGTGGTCGTTTAGATTGGCTGTGTTCTAATAGTTTGTGATAATTTAGTATATACCAACTCTCAAACACCTTTGCGCATATATTACACTGCCACTTTGGTTTTTTAGCCATCGTAGCTTCATCTGAGGCAGACATTCATTATCGCAATACGAGGTCATAATAGTTAAGGCGTTTCTACATTCATGCTATCTTTAGCCATCATATTATGTCATTGAAAATCAATTATACCAAACAAAATGGATTATTATTAGCTGATGTGCCAAATCAGCATTCTTAATATTCACATGATCCGAATTTGATGATGCTGATACTGATGACATTAACTATTGATGACATTGAAACAACAATGACAAGTCTTACAAAGTATCTTATGTGACGGAATTATTAAGACAAATATAAATGCATTAGTAGCTTGTAAAACAAATACTTTACAGACGATGGCCTCTTATAGATAGATAAGGTTTCATACTGCTGATGAGCAAAAGAGGTTATTGAAGTAAAACTGAGACAAGGAATAGCTCTAGTTAGGTTATGCTATCCACCTGTTTCCCTATTTAAAGAATTCAAATTATTATATAGTTGGTATTAAGTCATTAAAGTCTACAAAGATTTATACTACAAAATATGTGATAATGAAATTCCTCTTCTAGGCTAGCATTAATAGTGAATGGGTGTTTTCAAAGCAAGGGTTTTATCTTTTTAATTCAACACAATGATAGATTCGCTTGTTAAAAATTGATGGATCTTATGGTGAAGGGGGTGGACAGATTTTGCGTAGCATTATTTCTCTTTCAGCAATAACAGGCAAACCGGTAGAAGTTATAAATATTCGAGCCAAACATCAAAATCCTGGCCTGCGGCCGCAGCATATATTTGCAATTAGGACAGTATCAAACTTGTTTCATGCAACTGTAGAAAATCTGGCACTCGGATCAGACTGGATAAGATTCATTCCAAAATCTGACCTTTTTGAAGAGAGTATGATCAAAATCAATGTTGGTACTGCAGGCAGCATTCCATTAATATTACAAACTGTGATCCCTGCAGTCTCTCTTTCAGGCAAAAGTCTTTGCATAGAGGTTACTGGTGGAACAGATGTAAAAATGAGTCCCACAATGGATTATTTGCGGTATGTTGTAATGCAAGCATATCTAAGCATCGGAGTAAAGTTTAGCATAGAAATTTTAAAGAGAGGGTATTATCCTAAAGGAGGAGGGCAAGTACGATCGGAGATAAGTCCATGTAAAACGCCAAATACCCTTGACCTTTTGAATACACATTATGTAGAACCAAAAATAGTAAGCGTATGCAGTCGACTTCCCAAACATGTTGCAGAACGCCAGATTTCATCTGCTCTTTTAAAATTAGAAAAAAATGGTGTCCATTGCAACAGTTATTCTTCATCATTTGAAACATCGCTATCACCGGGTTCTTCGGTTCTAGTACATTCTGAATCTGATTTTGGTCCTTATATCGGTGGAGATTCAATAGGCGAACTGGGTAAAGCTGCAGAGTGTGTAGGTGAAGAAGCTGCAGACAGATTCTTAGAAAGTTATCTGGCTAAAGTTCCCATTGATTTCTTTCTTGCTGATATGCTTGTCCTCCCGTTAAGCTTAGCAAAAGGGAAATCGCGATATAGAGTTGGAAAGTTGACGGAACATCTCAAGACGAGTCTAGAAATTGTAAGTCACATAGTTGGTTGCAAATATCGAATTGAATCTGATGAGAAAGGCCATATTATAAATATTGAGGGAATTTTATCTCAATAGATTAAATACAATTATTGATCATTAAACCTAGAAAAGATATATACTATCTCTATCATAAGAACAGCATGGTAGATCGAATACTTCGAGTGTCAATTTCTATAATTAGGAAAATGCAGCGCAACACCAAATAATTATAACGTTACATATGCACTTTACTTTTAGTAGTCTTTAACTCAAGGAATTATGATTATGTAAAGCATAAGAGAAACATAATTCAAGGCAGTTCTTTAATCTTGGTAGAGTATATTATTGCAAAGCAAATGCTTCTATCCATAATATAATTAATGCTGAATTAAATAAAACAACCTTTTAATCGTTAGTATCATAATCAGTAGTAAAATTATTATGTGTTATTTCTCCAGTTCCAACAAGAGAAACAAATACATCATCCAACGTTATGGGAGAAACTGTAAAGGGTATATTTTTTTTTATTGCAAATTCCGATAATTCTTTTACTGCAGAATCAAATGCAAATACTCTTACCATATTAGTTCCAGTATCCACTACTGAGCCATATGATCTAAGAAGATTGGTGTCGACTGTATCCTTCGCAATGTCTACTCTAATATTTTGTGGAATTATCTTTCGCAATTCATGCATGATGCCTTGTGCTATTATACGGCCCTTGTCTATTATTACTATGTTATCTGAAAGCATTTCAGCTTCATCCATATAGTGTGTTGTCAATAAAATTGACTTTCCTTCCTTTTTCCAATCTTTAATTGCTGACCAGACTTGGCGCCTTGAAATTGGATCCAATCCAATAGTGGGCTCATCAAGAAATAACAATTCAGCATTAGTGGCCATGGCCATTGCAACAAGAACTTTTTGCTTCATGCCACCTGAAAGATTCATTGCAGGCTTGTTTCTTACTTCGTAAAGTTCTAGTTTTTGTAGAATTTTTTCTGTCTGTTCCTTAGATTTACTTTTGTTTTCCCCTCTGATTTGTAACCAATTATATACATGATCCCAAGGAGTAAGGGCTCTTAATGGTCGTCCCTCTTGGGGGACTACTGAAATAATATTCCTTACTCTATTAGGTTTCTTTATGATATCATATCCCAGAATGCTTACATTTCCTGAAGTAGGCATTAACTGAGTTGCACATATTCTTACAAAAGTGGTCTTGCCTGCACCATTTCTGCCAAGCAGTGTAAATATTCGTCCTGGTTCTACATTTAAAGATATACTGCTCAGTGCAGCGTAACTTGAACCCTTATATATTTTTGATACATCTTTTGCCTCTATTGCAAGCATTAAGTGACATCTATAATAACCGAGAGAATAATAAAATTGTTGATTAATAAATTCATCTTCAATACGCTTATTGTTTTATAATATTTATGAAAAATTAATGACAGGAATATGTGAGATATTAAATTGTGGGTGACATTTACAGATAAGCATTCTATGCCGTTATCAATATTGTTAGTTTTAATTATTCTAAATGATGAATGTGAGTCTCATACAGATTCGAGTTATATTGATTTTTGTCAGTCAAAGGTCTTATTTTTGAATACATAATTCCACACTATAATAAATTCTTTGGATATATCAATCAGGATGAGCTATTCTTTAACTGTTATGCCTCAGTTCATGAGTCAAAGAAAGCACGATATTTCTAAGTATTAAATTAGAAGTTATGATATAATTTCTCGGTGTGACCATAAACTATTAGAACTCCTTCTTACAGGATTGAACCATTTTATTCATCATTTCTCAATTTCATTGTGTTTTCTTTTTTAGACCCCAGAGGACAAAGTTCTTACTTCTGTGTGTAATGACTGTAAACAGTAACTATATTAAAAATATTGTGAGTCCTCTCTGTTGCTTTGGAATTCCTTATCTAATTCTTTCAATAATAACTTTTGCCTTTCGTTTAATTTTGTTGGTATTTTCACATTGATTCTAACTAGCTGGTCCCCCTTTCCATAGCTACCATAGTGGGGCAGTCCTTTTCCTCGAATGTTCAGAATGGTATTGGGCTGAGTACCTTGAGGAATTTTTAATTTTTCTTGGCCATCAAGGGTTGGCACTTTAACCTCAGCTCCAAGTGCAAGATCTGTGAATTTCAGGTTCAGACTATAGAGCAAGTGACCATCTTCTAATCTTTCAAATAAGGAATGTGGCTTGACATGAACTCGTATTAACAGATCACCAGCAGGGGCATTTTCAGACGGCTCCCCTTCGCCTCGCAGCTGCAATGTCATTCCGTCTTCTACTCCTGCAGGAATTTCTAACTTCAGTTTCTTATTCTTTTTAAATCTGCCTGAACCATTACAGACAGCACATGGTTTATCAATAATCTCGCCTTGCCCTTGGCAGGTTCGACATGGCTCTAATGATACAAATGTAGAGAATCTATTTTGGCTATATATCCGTCTTGTTTGACCTTGACCATTACAAACGGTACATTTTCTTGGTTTTGTTCCAGGAGCAGCTCCACCTCCTCCACAGTTGCTACATTTCTCAAGTTTTGGTAATTCTATTTCATCCTTTCTTCCTTTTAGAACTTCTTCAAGTGAAAGTTCTACATCATAAATAATGTCTCGGCCTTTTCTTCTTCCTCCTCCAAAGCTAAAACCAAAGCCGAAGGGATCATTAGCCGCGTTGCCAAATCCTCCGCGACTTCCAAAAATCTGTTCAAAGATGTCTCTAAAGCCTCCGAATCCAATGTCCTTAAACACTTCGTCAAAATTAGCTTCAGAACCTCTGAATACTTCTTCGGCCCCGACATGGCCATAGGTATCATATCTTTTTCTTTTTTCATCATCCGACAAAACAGCATATGCTTCGGAAATTTCTTTGAATTTTTCTTCAGCTCCTGGTGATTTGTTCCTATCCGGATGATATTGTAGTGCTAGCTTTCTGTACGAATTCTTGATCTCTTCTTTACCTGCACTCCGTTGGATGCCGAGGACGTCATAATAGTCCTTTTTACTGCTCATATTTTTTAATCACTAAGATTGTTGGCATAATTCGTAAATACAATATTAGGAAGGAGGAGGTGAAGTGCCTGCTGAGGTTCCTCCACTGCCAGCATACTCGCTCGTTGTTGAACCAGCACTAGGTGTCTCACCAGCACCAGCACCAGCAGAGGCAGCGCTAGCAGTTCTATAAACTTCAGTACTGATCTCGCCAACAATACTTTTAAGTTCCTGGGTTTTTGTTTTGATATTGTCTATATTGTTACTTGCAACTGCATCATTTAGTTCTTGAGTAGCCTTGTTAACTCTATCAGCTTGTTCAGGTTTAATTTTATCCTTCAAATCTTCTCTGACCAGCTTTTCGGCAGCATAGATTAAGTTATCAGCTTCGTTTTTAACTTCGATCTCTTCCTTCTTCTTTTTGTCAGCTTCAGCGAACTTATCGGATTCTTGCTTTAGCTTTTCGATCTCATCTTTTGATAATTTTGTGTTAGCGGTTATGGTAATTTTTGCTTCCTTGGTTGTAGCTAAATCTTTCGCTGTAACATTCAGGATTCCATTTGCATCTATATCAAATGTAACCTCTACCTGCGGTACACCTCTTGGAGCGGGTGGGATTCCTGATAAGTTGAACATACCTAAGGAAACACAATCAGCTGCCATGGGTCTTTCTCCTTGGACTACATGGATTGTTACTGCAGTCTGATAATCAGCAGCAGTAGTGAACACCTTTGATTTTTTTGTAGGAATGGTTGTGTTGCGTTCTATTAATGGTTCTTTTAAGCCACCCAGAACCTCTACACCAAGAGTCAGAGGTGTGACATCTACAAGTAAAATATCTGTAGAAACATCGCCTGTAATGATAGCTCCCTGAATAGCGGCTCCCATTGCTACTGCTTCCATTGGGTCAATACCGCGCTCTGGTTCTTTGCCCGTGGCTGTTGCGACGAACTGCCTTACTATTGGCATTCTTGTAGGTCCGCCAACCATAATGATTTTGTCTATATCCTGTGGTGTTATTTTTGCATCCGCAAGCGCCTGCATCATTGGTGCTCTACACCTTTCGATTATTGGTCTAAGGAGATCCTCTAGTTTTGCTCTTGTTAGAGTTATCACAAGGTTCTTTGGTCCTGCCTTAGGATCGTATGCTAAGAAAGGTAAATTGATCTCTGTGCTGACAATATTCGATAATTCTATTTTTGCTTTCTCTGCCGCTTCTCTTATTCTCATCATGGCGGCCTTATCATTTCTGACATCAAGACCAGATTGTTTTTTAAACTCCTCTACAATATAATCTATCAAGATATTGTCCATATCCGTTCCGCCAAGTTGAGTATCTCCTGAAGTGCTCTTGACCTGAAATACTCCTCCACCCATTTCCATTATTGTAACGTCCAGTGTTCCGCCTCCAAGATCAAAAACCATTATCTTTAGATCTTTTTGGAGCTTGTCTAATCCGTATGCCAGCGAAGCAGCGGTAGGCTCATTGATAATCCTTACTACTTGGAGGCCTGCAATTTCGCCTGCATCCTTAGTAGCCTGCCTTTGATTATCGTTAAAATATGCAGGTACTGTGATCACGGCCTTATCCACAGTATCACCCAGAAACGCCTCAGAATCTTTCTTAATCTTTTGTAGAATGAATGAAGATATCTGCTGTGGAGTGTATTCTTTACCTAAAACATGGAATTTAAAATCAGTACCCATCTTGCGCTTTGCCGCAGCAACAGTTCCCTCAGGATTGGATATCATTTGACGTCTTGCAGGCTCTCCTACTAATAGCTGACCGTCTTTGGTAAATGCAACCACAGATGGAAACGCCTTTCCTCCAACAGAAGTACCCTCAGCTGCTTGTATAATTGTCGGTTTGCCACCTATCATTACTGCCGCAGCAGAATTACTTGTTCCAAGATCAATTCCTATAATTTTGCTCATACTAATTTTCAGCCTCTTTTTCTATTTTTTGTGTATCAGTAGCGGTATTTGTAACTATCTTTCTAGAAATCAGAACGAGACTTGGTCTTAAAACTTTATTGTTTAGCATATATCCCTTACGAATTTCTTTCGTAATTATATTCTCTTCTATCTCCTCTTCATGTGAAAAGCCGATTACATCGTGGACATTGGGATCAAAAGGTGTTCCAATTGTCTCAATTTCCATGACTCCTTCAGATTTAAGAAGAGAATCAAAGTTTTTTAATATCCCTTCTAAGCCTTCAATGACAACTGCTTCGGACTTGCTCTGTTTTGCCATTTCTAAAGCCCTTAAATAGTCATCACGTAGACCAAGAAATTTTAGCAGAAGTTCACCTTTTCCAGACTCAATTCTAGAGTCTATTTGTTTTTCCATCTGTTTGCGATAATTATCAAATTCAGCCATCATGTACTTTAATTTATTCAAATTGTTATCTGAAGATTTCCTCGCGGCAAGTAATTCTTCTTTTATAATAGTCAGATCTTCCTTTAAGTTTGCAATATTGTTATCATCGTTGTCATTACTGTCCTTATGGGATTCTTGAATTCCAACTTCATTATTTTCATTAGATTCTTCTTCCAAACTAATCAACCACTAAAAATCAATGAAAGTTAAATAATTATATATCGTTTATCCCTTCGGCTAGATACTTGCTGCTATTGATATAAGGTATTATTATATACTATATACAAAATGGAAACGGTACACTAATAATTATTGCTTATTATTAACTTATTTACACATAACATACATATGACATATATGGCATAACTTAGAAACCAGTAATATATGTCTGGTAGCAATGATGAGGAAATTAAAGTCATAAAACAGAGGAAAATGGCAGAATTACAAAAGGCTCTAACATCAAAGACAACCATGTCTAGCATAAGGGAACCTATTATGCTAACCGATTCAAATTTTAAAAACGAACTATCAAAATATCCTATATTACTTATCGATTTCTGGGCTCCATGGTGTGGACCCTGCAAAATGATCTCGCCTATAATAGAACAATTGGCAAGAGAATATACTGGGAAGGTTGTATTTGGAAAGGTGAATATAGATGAAAATCGGATGATTACACAATCTTTCGGTATTCAAAGTATACCCACGATGATCATTTTTAAAAATGGAAAGGCAGTAGACATTATTGTCGGTGCAATCCCTAAAGCGCAACTTGAAACTAGATTACATCAACAGCTATTAGTTTCAGATAAATAATGCTAACATGTATCAATAAAAAAAAGAGTTACGGCTTGATTTAGGGAATGCCCAAGTTTGGAAATGATGCTCTACTAACACCTAACTCTTCTTGGATCTTTCGAATTTTGGTTGCGTATTCTGTCATCTTGGCATTGTCGTCCTGTACCTTTGCAATTCTATATCCTTTCCAGGCTTTCCTAAGAGCTCCCCAACTTTGGCCTGTTGTGAAACTATTCTCTTGTCGTGTCGATGCTTCTTGATGAAGAGACATTATAGCTGTCATATCTGTTGAGATAGATACACATTCATACTTAGTATCCATAGTCAGCTTTATCGAATCATTATGTCTAGAATTTTATGACAGGACTTTATCATAAATCTCATAAATAATCATTGTTTTATTATATTTCATAAGATAGTCTTAGTTATTATCTTCATAATATGTTATGTAACTGTATATAAATTTTGACTCATATGTTACTTCAAAGCTATATGATGTACTAAAATTATACAATCTAATTCATTACTGCTAATATATATTGTTTGAATTCTAAATCCTTTAACTATTTTTCTTTCCGCTTAGTTTATAGTTTATTCTATTGTTTAATAAAGCGATATAGAATTACACATCTGATTCATATTATAGCGTTATATCTTTCTAATTTCTTTATAATATTGTTAATCACAGCATTTACGTCAAGCTATGCATTAATATAATTTTATCAAGTTCTTTAATACACTCATTCGCATATGGTTTATATAATATAGTTACTTGAGATTCTTTGATATATGCCAATAGATCCAGACTTTCCCAAAAACCATCAAGTAATTGGTAAGCATATGCATTCTGACGGTGAACACTATCATTTCGTTTGGGGACCAGGAAGAGCCGCAGAGGCTGCAGAAAACGAAGAAGTAAAATCAGCTTATTCAGCACGGGGAGAAGAACAAGCCCCATCGGGAGTGCATGGCACAATGGTCGCGGTTGATTGGGACTCTTGCATAGCAGATGGTGCTTGTATTGAAGCCTGTCCAGTGCAGGTATTCCAATGGTATAGAACAGAGAATGACGTGCCTCCAGTACAAATGGCAAACGCTACAAGTGCTGGAACAGGTAGTTCAGTTAAGGAAGAGAGAAAGGACTACACAGATAAGGCTGACCCTATTAGAGAACATGATTGCATTTGGTGTATGGCTTGTGTTTCAGTATGTCCACCTCAAGCAGTCAAGGTAGATCAGTCTAGCCTTGAATTTCATGAGAAAGCCTCAGGAACATTTAACGAAGAGCTATCAAAAGGCAGTGCTCCCCCACCTCACGCACACTGAAATAATTACATTCCTCTACCTTCTTTTTATTTTCAACTTTTTAAATTATATATTCAATATGACTCAATATAGTTACTATAAAAAATCTTCAAAATTTATTGAGAAACATTTCCATTCAATTGCTGGAGGATTCATATTCACTAGAATATTTAAGCTATAAATTGGAATTAAACCAGGGTTTTCAGTTTGTGACGTCTATTAATACATATAATATGAAACATTAAATCCAGCTATAATTCTCCCAGCAGTATTGGTAGTAGTATCAGATTCCTATATGGGTATGTTCTTGCCTGTTGATATTTCTTATAGAATTACACAGTTTATGGCAAGAAAAATGGAATTTCCTTTTATAAATAAAGATGAGTTGACAGCAACTTTCTACATGTTTGGAAAGGACTATGGAGTAAAAGGACAGGCAGAAATATTGATTGCAATTGATCTCGCTAAAAGGGCAATTCAGCAATTAGCCAAAGATATAAGAATTTTTTATAACATGCCAAACAAACTGGATTCAAATTTTACTCGAGAGAATTATATAAGAAGAAGCCTGCAAATTTCTATAGAATTGCAGAAAGAGAGTTCGTACGCTTTGTCTGAAATGAACAAACGAATTGCGGGTGATCCCACTATTTTATCAAGTTGTTTTGCACAGCACATAGCTTATTATAAGCAAGATTATTTTTTTGAATTATTTCAACCATTTGAGGATAATCAACTTCCTTCGTCACTCAAAACAAAACTTGAAGGAAGAATGTTATTAATAGGCTTCAATGCAAAGAATTCAAAATCATTGCCGTTTGAAAATTCGCTTGTCCCTTTTATACAATGGATAACTAATAATAGATAATCATTTACCGGTAGCATTGAATGTAATATATAGGAGATAAATAAACGATCCTAAATCAACAAATAGAAATACGCATATCTTGATATGCGTATTAACTTAACTTAAAAATAATATCAGTTAAGATTTTGGATTAGATCTTAGTATATTCCATTAGCCAATATTATTATTCATCATATACTAAATCGAAAAGATAGTGATAGTTACATCAGTATGGATTAGCTGTTAATCTAGACGAAGACTGTTCAAAATTTTTCCTATTAAAATGAAATAAGAATTGTGCAAAGTAAAGACCTTTACAAATCAATAAGGGGTCTTGTTAAACTATGTGGGGATCGATTTAATTAATAACAATCTTTTTAATATTTCAAATGTATCTACCTATGAGAGATCCACCTGCAAAACTTTATTGGATATCAAAGAATACAGATGAAAATAAAAAAAAACAGAAAACATTAATTGTACAAAAACATAAAAAATGGACCTCTAACTTACTATTCCATTCAGATAACATTGATGCCATGGATTATTTATTCAAACATGGCTTTTCAGAAAAGATTGATCTAATATACATTGATCCGCCATTCTGGAGTGGGGAAAAATATTTTCATCGTATAAAAAATGTTCAGAATGTTGCGTTTGAAGATGTATGGAAACGCCAAATAAATAAATATCTAGATATGATTTATCCAAGACTATGTGCAATTCAAAAACTCATATCACAATCTGGCTCAATATTTGTTCATCTTGACTGGCACATTGTTCATTATGTAAAAGTAATCATGGATGAGATCTTTGGACATGAAAATTTTCGTAATGAGATCTTGGTTAAAAGAGGTCGACGGAAAAATCTGCTTTATCAATTCCCGTCTATTGATAGAATGCATAGTGCAAATGATACTATACTCTGGTATTCAAAGTCTGCGAGTACAAAATTTTCCCCTCCATTAGTTAAGTATATTTCGAATTCAAAATGGATGGGATTCTGGAGCAATGTGAATAGACCTACCATGCGCTATGGTATATTTGGCATCGTTCCAGAGAGAGGACAGTGGAAATGGTGTAAAGCTAGGGCTCTAAAAGCAATAGAAAACTACAATCTCTATAAAAATAAATTTTCTTCAATTTCTTTAGAAGAATATTGGTTACAGACTAACAAGAAACTAGAATTTATTCGTAAGCGTAAAGATATAAAATATGCAGAATACTGGATCCCACCAAAAACTCATAGGGTTCTTGATAATGTTTGGATGGACATACAGACATATAATTATTCAACAGGCTATGGCACAGAAAAACACATAGAATTGCTAGAAAGAATTATTGGGCAATTTTCTAAAGCCGGAGATCTAGTTGCAGATTTCTTCTGTGGTTCAGGTACAACATTGTTAGTAGCACAAAAATTGGCAAGAAAATGGATAGGATGTGATTCGTCTTTGTCTGCAATGGATGTCACGAAGAGAAGACTTGAAGACTCTAAGTTTAATTTAATAAATATCACTTCCTTATAATTATGAATCCAGCACAACAGTCTCAATCCAATAATACTTAATTTCCTAGCGTTTACATACTCCTTTGCAATACATAATGCACATTAAGCAGAATGTAATACAAAGAATGTGAGTAATCAGACAAAATCAGATTATGAAGGTTTACTAAAGCGTTTAGAAGATAAAATGGGCAACACATATAGAAAAGAAGCATCAAGGCTCGAAATTCCTACTCCTCAGATTATTTGGGTGGGTCAACGTACTTTTTTTAGAAATTTCATGGAATTTCCTAAAGCATTGAGACGAGAACCAGAAAAATTATTACTTTATCTCAACAAGGAACTTGCTTCCGCCGGTTACATTGCTGGTGAGCGAGTAATATTTCTTGGACGTAAAGAGCCATCATCTTTTGGAGCGTTGATCGATAGATATATCAAGGACTATGTAATTTGCCCTGTTTGCGGAAGCCCGGATACTAGAACGGAGAAGAACAAAAAACTGGGATTTCTTCTATGTGAGGCATGTGGAGCTAGATCTTCAATTAAAGGAAATTATGCCTAGTTCAGGACTACTCTAATATTTGCAATTTAATACACAGTAGGAATAAGAACTAGAAACAATTGAGGCTGCTGCTACGGACCGTTTGTGAACTAGATCATAAGAACATAATGCTCTTAGAAGAAACTAGTAGGAATGACATATTAGCCTAAATGAACTAGGCATTCTAACACATAAATCATATTTACTAAATGATATGTAGGCAATTCTAACACCCTAACTAATCAAATAACAGTATGGCTCAGTTGACTGTTTGTTAAACATAAAAGAAAAGTGAACTAAATTAATATATATAGTAGGTATAAAAACTTTAATTATCAAAAACTCTTTTCGAATAGTATATTTAATTCATCACCCTGTAATTTTGCTTTCGCAAGCTTCATACCTATAGTAGCAGTAGGTAATGGAACAATATTAACAAGATAGCCAACAGGATTTTTGACCTTTATAGTAAGTTGATCTCCGTGACGTTCTATATCAAAATCATCTTTCTCTGTAAATGGAACCTTGACTGTCATTCGTAATTTAGAGTCCTCTGTTATAAATTCAAATGCCTTTCCATGATAGAATACCTTTGCAGGATCTTGATGTTCAAATATCAATTCTCCATTCTTTCGTAACATTTCTAATCCACGTAATTCATTGGCATGAAGTTTAATTTCCTTTATCGGAAGTGGATAGAAATTTGCCTTTGCTTCTTTAACCTTTGCTTCTTGAACAGCGGCCCAATTTGCATAATAGTCATCAGGACTCCCGGCTGGGATGATTTTATTAATTATAGCAAGATCAACGTTTATTCCGTAAAGACTTGCAGACATAAATGCTCTTTTAGCATTCTCTATACTAAATGTATCCGGATTTGCGACCAACCTAATGCTTGTTATATTCTGATTCCTGAAAATATCTGACAGCAATTCAAGTCTATCCATTAAATCTGTTTCACTTTGCAGAACATTTTTTGAAGGTACTGACATCTTTGATAGAGGCTGAAACATCCTGGCAACTCCACTAAACATTCCCATTAATCCAGTAAATTTTTTTCCAATACTTCCAACTAGCTTTGGAAAGTATAGATATCGCAGTGCTTCTCCAGAGGCTGGCATATCAAGAACTACAGTATCAAATGTTTTCTCTCGTACAACTTCCTCGATTTTCAACAATGAAAATAGCTGAGTCATTCCAGGCAACATTGCAATTTCATATGCAAGTGTTTCATCAATACCCTTTGCAGAAAATATTGATGCCAAATAAGAAAGAATTGTATTGTATTGTTTGTTCATCTCAGTTACAGGATCGATCTGCAATGCATACATATTTGGAACCACCTCTTTTGATTCATATCCAATATCAGACATCATAAAAGCATCGCTCAAAGTATGAGCAGGATCAGAGGAGATCAGCAAAGTCTTGTAATCATTTTCAGCAAGTGTGATCGCGGTAGAACATGAAGTTACGGTTTTTCCGGTACCTCCCTTACCTGTGTAAATTATTAGTCTCAATAAAGAAACGGTTATTATTAAAGTAATAAAAAAGTTTAGTAAGTTAAGGAAAAGAAAGGAATTTAGTCAACATATGCTCTTTCTGCATGTTGTGTAACGTCTAAACCAATATCTTCCTCTTCCTCTTTGACCTTCAATCCCATAGTTGCATTTATGATTTTCATAATCACTATCGTTCCAACAAATCCTAATACCCCCGCTACTGCAACGCCCATAGCCTGAATCCCTAATTGCACAGGATTCCCATATAGGAAGCCCTCTGGACCCGCAGGATTTATCAGAGTGCTCGCAATGACACCAATAGCTAAGGATCCAACTATGCCTGTAACACCGTGTACAGAACTGACATCTAATGCATCATCAATTTTCAAATGCTCCTTTAAGAGTATGATTGCGTAGTATGATGCGAAACCCAGTATAATGCCCAAAAAGAAAGAGTTCTGTGCACTTATAAAACCTGATGCTGGTGTTACACCTGCTAAGCCGGCTATCGCACCATTGATGGCTGCAGTTGTAGATGGCTTGCCTGCTCTTTTCCAAGATAGAAGTATCCATACCACTGCAGAGGTTGCAGAAGCTATATGTGTCACGAGGAGCGTATTGGCAGCTAATGATCCTGATGCCAAGGCGCTTCCTGCATTAAATCCAAACCAGCCGATCCATAGCAATGTAGCACCAATAACGGCTAGCGGAATATTATGAGGAACCATAATGTCAGGTCCAAAATTCTTTCTCCTGCCTAAGACAACTGCAGCTGCAAGAGAAGCCATTCCTGCGCTAGTATGAATAACTATTCCGCCAGCAAAATCAAAAACTCCTAGATCTGCAAGCCAACCTCTGCCCCAGATCCAATGGGCTAACGGATAGTAAATAAATATACTCCATGTAATAATAAATACAAAAAATGAACTCCACTTCAATCTTTCAGCAAATGCACCAGTGATAAGAAGTGGAGTGATGACCGCAAACATCATCTGATAGGATCCAAAAGTAACTCCCGGAATGGTTGGTGCATAATCTACTGAATCATTAAATGGCACACCATTAAAAAATATCCAATCAAGCCTACCAATAAAACCTCCTTGGGAAGGAGCAAAGACCAGTGTAAATCCTAAGATGAACCATAGAACGGAAAGAATTGCAAGACCTGAGAAGGTTTGCATTATAATAGAAAGAGAATTTTTACTTCTGATCAGGCCTGCTTCAAAAAAACCTAGAGCGGGAGTCATGAGCATGACAAGACCTGTTGAAATAAGCATCCATGTAGTATCCCCAGTATCTATTGGCATCCGTCCATATATACAAAAATTTAACTATAAAAAACTTTGGAGCATATAGATTAAAATATTCCGTATGAAATTATCTAAGCGTAAATTCTTAAATGCTTTATTAAAATTGTCTGCAATACGCTCTATATCCATTTCTGTTATGAGCGGATGAACAGGAAGTGATAGAACATGCTCACTAGCCCAATTTGTATTTGTAAGAAGATTTGCCTCTGATGAAATCATCATCATTTTTTCATAATACGGAGTCTTGTGGACTGGAGGATTGTAATACACAAGTAGCACCAATTTTGTCTTGTATTATCATCTTGTCTTTGATTTTGCCTCTGATGTTATTTTTTTTCAATGCTACAGTATAACGATACCATTTGAATTTCTTTTCTTTGTATTCTTGAGGAAGTTTTAGTTGGGCTCTGTCAGTGACAGGAAGGAGTGTTTCTCAGAAAGCAGTTAACGTATAATAGTAGGTAACTGGGTGATAATAAAATGAGCAGATGTGGCAGAGTGGTCTTCTTGGTGAAAACAAAGAACATAATAATGCGTCGGCCTTGAGTCCCAATGGTTGAAAGCTAGCCGATTCGCCCTCGGGCGATCAGGAGTTCAAATCTCCTCATCTGCGCCATCTTTTCTTTAGGTTTCTAAGATACTTTTCTGGTAGATTCCCGATGCTGTCTATCCTTTATCTTTTGACTGTGTTCAGATCTTATTCTCCTGTTTAACCTGGATATTAATTCCTTACAGGCACTTAACGGATCATAGCCCACAGCCTTTGCAGCAACTACACCTTTAGTAGTGATTATCCTGGCTCTAAGAGAATATTTATGTGTTTTATGCTTGTCAACATATACCGTTACAAGACGTATATTTTCGAGTTTTCCCTGACTTTTCTTTAAGAATCTTGTCATTTGGTCTTCTATTTCTTTGCGTGCTTCATCGCTGTCCAGATGAGCGATATGAATTGTAGGATCAGTTATTTTTGGAAGTGTCAGCTCTAATGCATCTTTGGGGGTAACAATCCCAATTGGTCTTCTGTCTCCAACGACGATAATCTCTTCCGCCTTTTTAAAATTTTCTATTACACTGTTTAGACTGGTTCCCCTCTCGACTGATACCGTTCTTCTCATAATGTCTTTGAGTTTGACCTCTCTAATGGCAACCATGGTGCCGACGCCTGGTGCTTTTCCAGCTCTTTGTCTAGGCGTAGCAATAATTTTAGTGATATCTAAAGCATTCACAGAACCTGTTAGAATACCATTTGAATTAATGACTGGAAGTCGTGAAATGTTATACCTACGCATTTTTGATAGCGCATTGCTCAATGTATCATCCTCCTCAATTACTATAGCTCCAGACATAACTTCGTCTACTCTAGCATGACCAAAATCTGAAGTAAGTACTACATCGGTTTCGCTCACTATGTTACTCAGTTTTCCGTTTTCTACAATAGGCAATGCACGATTTCCAGTTGCTACAATTAGTTGAGCACATTTTTCAATATTATCTTCTGAACTCAGAATAGGAGTATTAACAAGAAAACTCTTTAATTTTGAGGAAGGTGTAGCATTTACACCAAGAAATTGCTTGGCATATATCATGCCTATATATTTTCCATCATCATCAATTATTGGTATTTGATTAATATTATTTTCATACATTATGTTCAATGCTTTTGCAACCGAATCTTCTGAGGTCAGCATGAAAACTTTATCTACATTAATCTCAGAAACTTTCATTATGGATCTTTGGATCTTAAGGATTACATTAAAAAACCTTACCATCTCTATCTAGCAATATAATGAATGTACCCTTCATCATTATTGCTGCATTTGCAGTAATTGCTGTTAGTGCTGTGACAATTTTTGTAACGCCATTTGATACTACTATTCCCTTACCTGCGCCTCGTGAGACTTTCAAGAATAATAAAAACGGCACGAACAGTGGAGTACTTTTAGTAGCACAGAATCTTGAAGTTCCTTGGGCTATTGACATTGCAAAAGACGGCAGAATTTTTTTTACTGAAAGAATGGGTAGAATAAGAATAATAGACACCCAAGGTAATCTCATCGACGAGCCTGCTGCAAATATTCGGGTTGAACAAACAGCAGAAGGAGGATTATTGGGTTTAGTATTGCATCCAAATTTTACTGAAAATCATCTTTTATATGTATATCATACATACACCAATAAAAGCAAGCTTTACAATAAAGTTTTAATGCTCACAGAAAAGAAAAATAAAATAATTGAATCAAAAGTGATTATTGATTCAATTCCAGGAGCACAAGTTCATGATGGTGGAAGAATAAAGTTCGGCCCTGATGGGAAGTTATATATTTCAACTGGTGATGCGACTATTCCAGAGCTTGCACAAAATACTAAGTCGCTGGCAGGCAAGATTTTGCGACTTAATTCCGATGGAACCGTTCCTGATGATAATCCTTTTCTAGGCTCACCAGTGTATTCTTACGGTCATAGAAATGTCCAAGGATTAGCATGGCATTTTAAAACAAAGCAGCTATATGCTACCGAACACGGTCCTTCTGGCAATGATGAAATCAACATAATAAAAGCGGGCTCAAATTATGGATGGCCAATAGAAGAATGTAAAGGCTCAGGTCAATTTGAAGAATCAGAGTTTTGCTTTAATCCTGCTATTGCTCCGACCGGAGTCACGATTCCTATCAACAATAATCTTGGGTACCAAAATGATCTCATTTTTGCTACTTTAAAGGGTTCACATTTACGAGATATAGATTTGAAATCTAGAACTCAAAGTAACATACTTGTTGGTTATGGTAGATTGCGAGATGTTATTGAAGCACCTGATGGCTCATTATTTATTCTTACTAGCAATAAAGATGGAAGAGGGACCACTCAGACAGATGATGATAAGATCTTGAGAATTCTCAAGCCAGACTAACTGATATAGTTAATGATGGAAAGATGAAATTTTTTCTTACAGTAATAATAAATGGTACTGATTACTAACTTAATTCTTTATGATTAACAAAATTAGTTTTGGCTAATTCATTAGATTCTAATAATGAAACCATATCTTCTAATAAACAAGAAAGAGAATTCAAAGAAGATGCTGATGCTAGAACAGAATTCAGTCGAAAAGGTGATCCCTTACAGAGTATAGAGAAAAAGACCAACGTAACGTGCTCATATAAAGGAACATGAGGTCACAGCAGTAAAAGAAATGCAAGTGATCAAAGAATAGTTAAACCAGGACAAGGACTGAAAACAAATTCTGATGAAGAGAAAAGCAAGAAGAAGTGGCACGACTAAAGGAAGCGCTTGTGCAGATAAGAGCAGCGGTGAATATAAACAAGATATCGCATGAAAAAAAAGAAATAACTAAAGAATATATAGTTTAATATTTACTCTTTACTTCTATTATTCTTGTCGCAAGAGATCACTACATTTTTAACTTTGTAATTAAAATAGATTATTGGTTTTAAAGTTAGGCAAAAGAAAAGTACTCAATGAAGCAGGCCTAAAGGAAATGGTCATGCCGCAGCAAGGAGAAATGCTTGGCCGTGTTATCAAACTTGTTGGAGGTGATAACATCATTGTCAAGTGTACTGATGGTAAGGTAAGGACGTGTCGTATTCGTGGAAAGATTAAGCGCAGAATGTGGATTAGAGATAATGATCTTGTACTTGTTGCCCCTTGGGATTTCCAGTCTGATAAAGCTGATATTGTATGGAGATACATCTCCGCTCATGCAGATAAACTAGAACAGGAAGGCCATCTGCTGGGGCTTCAGAAATAATAAAAAATTCATGATAAGTGAATATATAT
>Ga0126310_10000051_pt1 | contig 30719 bp, 28 predicted proteins | sample Plot60_FD_92540 | JGI IMG/M metagenome (GOLD analysis project Ga0126310, IMG submission 92540) | Serpentine soil microbial communities from UC McLaughlin Reserve, CA, USA - Plot60 | ecosystem: Environmental > Terrestrial > Soil > Grasslands | place: USA: UC McLaughlin Reserve, Lake County... | reverse complement strand
TGCTAGCATCAATTTTTTTAATTACTTTTATTTGTATACTTATTATTCTTGTAAATGATATTCTCGAATTCCGGAAAGGAAAAAAATGGTTAGAAAGTATATTTTCCTAAGAACAAGGAAAATATGGAGCTTCTATATCGTAATTTTTGATATTATTAATACGGTAGAGAAATATCTTATTAATTACTTAATATCTCACTGTAATTGTTTTTAAGATCAAAGTCGGTTAGAGAATACTAGTTTGATTCAAGAGCCTCTTTTCGATAATAATAATTATTCTAGATTATAGGGTCTAATAATGTGGCGTTAGTTACTTCAATTGCTTTCTAACATATGGACCGTTTTGAACATATCCTAATTTCCGATAATAAGCGCGAGTTCCAATTGCACTGATAACAGAAAGTGAATCTACTTGAAATTCATCTTTCGAAATTTTCTCTGCCTCTTCCATTAAACGAAAACCAAGGCCACTATGTTGGAATGATAAAGATCCTTTTTTTTGTCCAACATCTACTACTTGTCCATATACATGTAATTCTCTAATAATCGCAGAAGTTTTATTATTGGTCTCAAACAATTCCTTTCTATGAGAAAATGGCATATTTCTCAATCGCAGAAATCCAAATAATAAATTTTTATCTTTATTTTCCATAGACAGAAAAACTTCTTTTCCTCCTGATGCAAGGTAATCAATTCTATTGAGTGTTATTTCATCCTGATTAAAATTCTCAAGTTCTTGGAGCCCTACTTCTCGGCATCTTATGCAATTACATTTCAAACCAACTTCTTTTAATTTTTTTATAGCTATTTGGCGTAAATTTCCCTTTTTTGATCCTGCAATAATATCAGAAGTTTCAATTTCTCTTTGTATTCTCATTATTCTAACCCAAGGTGGTATTAACTTTTTTACTTCAAAAAGAATATTTGCTATATCTTCTTCAGAATAAGGGTGATATTTTTTATTCATATACAATTGGTACAAGCCAGTATTTTTGAGAACCAAAGTCGGATATATTTTAAGCATATCTGGTTTATACAAATTATTTTCTAACAATGTTTTAAATCCCTTAATATCACTTTCTGGTGTGGATCCAGGGAGACCCGGCATCATATGGGCGACAATTTTGTATCCACAATTCCTTGCAATTTGGAATGAATGTTTAACATCTATTAAATTGTGTCCTCTATTAACTAATTGGTAAATTTTTTCTTCTAATGTTTGGACACCTATTTCAATTCTGGTTATTCCTAATTCTAACATCAAATCTAAATGTTTTTCTTTACAATAATCAGGTTTTGTTTCTACTGTAAACCCTACACAGCGAATGCTGGCATGTTCATTCTTTCTACAAGATTCCTCTAACGTAGTAGAAGAAAGATCATCATTTAACGCGTCAAAACATTTTTTAACAAATCCTCTTTGATAATTTTCTGGCAGGAAAGGAAACGTTCCACCTACAATTACAAGTTCAATCTTGGTAATATTATGACCTCGTTGAGATAGTTGATTAAGTTTTGACTTGACTTGATGATATGCATCATATTCAAAGGACTGCGCTATTTTAGTAACAGGCTCTGTTCCAATATAACTCATTGGAGTATTATATTCCCTTCCACCAGGACAATAAATACATTTTCCATGAGGACAATCATACGGTTTTGGCATGACTGCAATTACTGCAACACCAGATGCAGTTTTCACTCGTTTAACTACCAGAAGATGTCTATAATTACTATTTTTTGGAAGATAGGATATGATATGCTCTTTCTTTGGAACAGTAGACAATTTATAATTAGAACTTGTAGAACGAATAATTTTGTTTATTTCTTTTAGAGACATATTACTATCATTTGCCAATTCCATAGCAATAGATTTACAGGCGTGTGAATAGCAAATAGAATCCATAATATTACTTAGTAAATTAAATATAAAGAGAGATTTAAAAATGTATTATTAACAAGTATTGTATTAGAAAGATATTGATTTATTGATATGATCTTACTCAAAATGATACTAAAACCTGAATCTAATATGAACCTACATTAATTGAAATGATTTTGTCAACTATGCTAAGATACTAATATAATCAAGACTTATAAGAAAATAAAACTAATACAAAATAATGAGAGTTACATTATTTTCTCATGAATCTGATGTCGATGGTATCTTCTCTTCTTCTATAGGTTTAATTCGGTATCCTCAAGCAAGAACGTTTTTTTTAGATTATAGCAAAGAAAGTTTTATGAAAATAATTAATCAAATTTTTTTTTCAAATGAATCGCAGGATAAAAATCTTTTTATTGTATCAGATCTTGGGTTTAATGATAGTTTGTTGAGTATTTTTATAAGTACTTTTCAAAATTGCAAAAACTCTAATAATAAAGTTATTTGGCTTGATCATCATCCATGGTCTAAAAATACTATAGATGAAGTAACTCCTTTTATCGAGTTAATATTGGATAATTCAGGGATCAAATGTGCAGCAGAATTAATGTATGAACGATTTTTATCGGATAATGCTTATGCTAAACATTTAGCTAATTTAGCACATTCAATAGATTTTTTTACCAAGAATCAGTATCTTACTCCATTACCAGAAATTATAAGATATTACCTCAATTTTAATGACTCATATGAAAGATTATCAAAACTGGCTCAGAAGATAGCTAATGGAATATTATGGGATATTGATATGAGTGAAGATTATACAAGATATGAAATTTTAAGAGATACAGATAAAAAACGAGTATTAAATGAATTAAAATTAAAAAAAATAAATGATTTAAATGTTGTATTTATTAAATCATCACCCTATATCCAAACAAGCTTATTTTCAGAAGAGGTATTTACTGTGACCAATGCTGATATCGCTATATTTTATGGAGAAAATGGTAAAATAAGTATTAGAAGAAATAATGACAAAATTGATTGTAATGCAATTGCTTTAAATTTAATTGATGGAGGAGGTCATAAATTTGCTGCAGGAGGCACAATACAGAGTGATCCCAATAAATCAGACAATATTATTTCAGAAATTGAACGAATAATTCATAAACTAAAAGGATCTGTTAATAATTAAATATCTAATTAAAGTCTCGTTAATACTCAATAAACGTTAGATAAAATGATAATATTAGATGGTAAAAAAGAACAGGATTTGATCAAATGTAAAGAGATAATTATGAAAGGGGGAATAATTGTATATCCTACGGATACCATTTATGGGTTAGGTTGTGACCCCTATAACAAAGAAGCAGTAGGAAAAATTTTTAGAATGAAAAAACGTTTACTTAATAAAGCTCTACCTATTCTAACTTTTGACTTTAGGCATGCAGAAAAAATAATGGTTTTAAATGAAAATGTAAGAAAATTAGCTAATTCTTTTTGGCCTGGTCCTTTAACAATCATAGGGACTTTAAAAGATTACGATATTCCGAAAATAATTACAGCTGGTCACCAAACAATTGGTATGAGAATCCCGAACAACCTAGAAACATTAGGTATATTAAAATATTGTAATTATTTAGTTGGCACCAGTGCTAATATCTCAAATGAAAAATCATGTTTGTATGCTAAGGAAGTAATGAAATCTCCACTGATTGGATATGATGCAATAGTAATGGGAACCGAGAAGAAACCTAATAATCCCTTTTCTCTAAAAGGTTCCACAATAGTTGATGCGTCTACTTCAAATATCAAAATAGTGAGAGAGGGAGTAATAAAATCGGAAACTATTTACGAAATTTTATATCAATAAAAATAATGAATTTTAATTTATTGGTTACTACTTACAGACATAGAGAGTATGATGCAGTTGATGAATTAAATGTAATTCTTCAACGCTTCAGGATCGATGCACAAATGATAGAAATCCAAAATGTATCAGGTATAATTCTTGCATTAGCTAATTTAAATCCATTCGAATTAATAACAAAATTCAAGGAATTATTGACAGAGGAACCATGGCAATTTAGATATATATTAAGAGTTATACCTCTCGAGAAAATTCTCTATACAGATCTTAAAAAAATCGAAATAGAAGGAGAAAACGTTTCAATGAATAAAATAAGAGTAAATGATTCATTCAGAATCTCAGTAGAAAAAAGACATACTCCAATAAGAAGTAAAGATATTATTTCAGCTATTGCAAATAAACTTCGCAATAAAGTTTCATTAGAGAATCCCGATTGGATTATATTAATTGAAATTATTGGTAATAAAACTGGAATTTCCGTATTGAAGGAACGAGATATTTTTAATTCAATAATTGAAAAACGAAAGACAGGATATTTATTAGAATCATCAGGCTAATTGTAAATAATTCCTAAACCTCAATATCATATTTTAACCTAAAAGTTTTTTCCGATTTACAGTTTATCCGATTTGAATCAGTCTATTATTAAAAAAATATTTATTAAATAAGCCTTATTCTCTTTTAATTTATGTCTAGTAAAAATCATTTTTTTGGCAAAGATATAGTTTCAATTAGAGATTTTTCGAGAGATGATTTAGAATTTATATTTGATTCAACTGATAAAATTCAGCAATTAAAACCTGAAGAAAAAAGTGAACTAGGCAAAGGACGAACTTTAGGTTATATTTTCTATGAACCAAGTACACGAACTAGAATGAGTTTTGAAGCTGCAATGGCATCCCTCGGAGGAAGTTCAATAGGAATTTTTGATTCAAAATTTTCATCTATAGAAAAGGGTGAATCGCTTGCTGATACTATAAGAATCATAGATTTGTATTCTGATGTTATTGTACTTAGACATGTCAGGGATGGTTCCAGCAGATATGCAGCAGAACTCTCGTCTAACCCTATTATTAATGCAGGAAGTGGTAGTGAAGAACATCCTACACAGGCAATGCTTGATTTGTATACTATTTTTAAGGAAAAAGGAAGAATAGATAATTTAACAATTGGAATAGTCGGTGATCTAAAATATGGCAGAACTGTATATTCCTTATTATATGGATTAAAAAATTATCATGTAAATGTACATTTGATTTCCCCTCCTAGCTTGGCAATTCGGAAGGAATCTATTTTTGAATTTGAAGGCGTAATGAACATTAAGCATTACGATTATCTTGATGATATAATTCCCAAACTTGATGTACTCTATGTTACAAGAATACAAAAAGAAAGATTTCCTGATACTCAGGAATACGAAAAAGTAAAAGGCACTTATAGAATAGATGAAAAAATATTGGATAATGCTAAAGTGGACTTGTCAATAATGCATCCTTTACCAAGACTTGATGAAATTTCGCATACTATAGATAATACTAAGAATGCGATTTATTTTAAACAAGCAGCATATGGAAAGGAGTTACGTTCGGCTTTATTGGCTTTAATATTAAATGAGGATCCTTTTTAGTTATTTGCTCTAATTTTTGGTACAAGTTTTGTTCCTATATATATAAAAAGTAGGAATTGGGAAAATAACATACATTTAATTGTTCACGATAAATGGGAATCCATTATATGTCTTAACCTGATATACAACTACTGAATCCACATTCAATACACATATTACATCCTTCAGTAATGATAAGTTTAGATTTACAGGATGGACAAATCTCCTCTTCATAGATTTCTGGTAGAGATTTATGGATGAATTCAATATGTTCTGTACCTGGGTTTTTTTCTTCTGTCAATAATGGTACGCCGTCTATCGCATCATCAATTATTTCAATATCCTTCGTATTAATGAGTTTAGAAACATATTGAATGACATAGGGCTCTTTTATTTGTGATTGAATATATTCCTTGACATAGTTACTTGGTTTTACAATAAATGATTTTTCTAAGGTGTTAGTTCCTGTAATATGTAAAACTTGTTCATTTCTTGAGCCATCTCGATAGACAGTTACACCTTTTAATCCCAGCTCATGCGCCAGTAGATAAGAGGATTTAACATCCTCAACTGTAACATCACCAGGCATGTTAATAGTTTTTGCTATTGCATTACTTATCCATCTTTGCCATATAGATTGAGCCATTATATGATCTGTCCAATGAATATCAATTGCGGTGGTAAACAAGGCCTGCATCCATGGCGGTATCTCATTTAATCCTCTAAGTGATCCGTAATTATTAGCAATTTTTGTTAAGATATCGTCGGTATATAGGCCGTTTTCTTTTAATACACTTTCAAAGATTTTGTTAGTATAAAAAAATCTACCTACAGTTACTCGTTTTTCAAAAACTAATGCAAATACAGGTTCTACACCGTTAGAACAATCTGCTATCATAGAGAGGGTCCCAGTTGGTGCTATCGTGGTAGTCCAAGCATTACGAATTCCGTATTTTTGGATTTTTTCAATTAGAGAATCCCAATCATAAAAATGGTTTTGTTTTGATATTTCATAATATCCCGCTACAGGAATTTTCTCTGTTACATACTCACTTTTTTTGAATAATGGAAACGAACCTCTTGATTTAGCAATTGCTACACTTTCTTCCATACTAAAATAGGTTAATGTTTCAGCAAGTTTATTCATGAATTCGTATCCTTCTTGAGAAGCATAAGGAATGCGTAATGAAAATAAAAGATCAGCTATTCCCATTATTCCTAAACCTATTCTTCGTGTAAGTTTGGTGTTATAGTCTATTTCATCAACAGGATATTTATTAGCATCTATAATATTATCTAAAAATCTGGATGATATTCTTATAGCTTGTTCATATCTAGGCCAATCAAATTCATACATTCCATCTGCCTTGCGTTTTACAAAATTTGATAAATTAATTGATCCAAGATTACAAGATTCGTATGGATATAATGATTGTTCTCCACAAGGGTTAGTGGCTCTAAGGGGTCCTTCTTTAGCTTTAATACATGGATTGTATTTATTTATATTATCAAAGAAGATGATACCTGGCTCAGCACTCTTCCATGCGCTTAATGATATAAGATCAATAAGTTGATGTGAATCTATCTGTTTAATAGGTTCATGAGTTCGGGGATTTCTAAGGGTATATTTATTATTGTTATTGTTGTTGATAAGTGCCTTCCAGAAATCTTCCCATAATCCAACACTGACATTAAAATTTTCAAAAACACCAGGTTTTGTTTTTGCAGTAATAAACTTTTCAATGTCTGGATGCCAAACTTCCAGTATTCCCATATTTGCTCCACGTCTTTTGCCACCTTGTTTAACGACATCTGTAATCGTGTCTATTATGCGCATAAAGGAGGCAGGACCAGAAGCGACTCCTGAAGTAGATGCAACTATATCACCTTCTGGTCTCAAATCAGAATAATTAATTCCTACTCCACCGCCAGATTTAAAAATCATAGCTGCATCAGAAGATGTTTTCATGATTTTTTCCATGTCATCAGGCATATCTAAAACAAAACATGCTGAAAGTTGTCCTAAACGGGCACCTGCATTCATTAAAGTAGGGGTGTTAGGAAGAAAATCTTTGGATACCATTAAAGCATAATATTCTTTTACCTTATCCTCATAAGAGCTAAACCTTCCTTGAAAAATTAATTTTAAAAGATCTTTAAACGATGTTTTCATCTGCCCTTTAGTCGCTAACTGGATGTATAGTCTAATGATTGATTCAAAATGGTATTTGTTTAAGTAATACGATCCTATCTTTAGCTTTAGGTCAAAGTCACTTATTTTCTCATAATAAGCAGTAGCTTCTGCTGTATTTTGGTCATATCTACCAGATAGATCGAAGATAAATGGGTCATGTAAAACATCAGTGAGAGCTACGAGAATCGCGACACGTTCAAACATCTGTTTAGGAGATTCAATAATTTCATTATTCTCATTTCTTAAAAGGTAACGTGAAGATAATACACGTAGAGAATTTATATCAAAATCCTTATCAATTTCATCAAGATTTTTCTTATTTAAGATTTTAATTTTATCTTCTCTTATTTTCCTTCTTTCGTGTCTATAAAGGATGTACGCTTTTGCAGTATCAGATAATCCCTCTTCAATAAGAATCGACTCAACTATATCTTGAACATCCTCAACACTTGGTATGAAAGATTTATCAAACGAAGTACTAGTGAGTGTCATTTTTTTTAGGACTTTCTTAACGAGTTCCTCGGATAATTGAAAATTAGGTTTCCCTGTTGCTATCAAAGCTTTATAAATTGCCTGCGCTATCTTTGATTCGTCAAAATTGACAACTCTACCATCTCTTTTTTTAATTGTAAATACAGATTTATTTTTAGTTTTATCTATTTCTGATACTCCCATACAACTCGCCGTCCAATTTCAATTTATATCTTAAATGATATAACACTTAAATTTTATTATTATGCAACAAAATTAGCTAAAATTTCTATCAATAAATTAATTTATTTGAATACTTACAATCGTCTAAAATAATAATACTGAAAATAACGTTACTGTTCAAGAATGAATAATAGAAAAAATTAGGTCGAAATAGAAAAGATTTTACAAGATTCACATTTCTTACAAATTTTTAGATCTGCAATAAAAAAACGTTCTCCACATACATTACATATAGAGAAATTCTGAACAAGATGAAAAAATGGAAGATTAGCAGATGATTTAATAACCTTTTTTACATCACCAATGTTACTAATATTAGTAATATCCAAATCAATAGAGACACCTCCTTTTAGAACATCTTCAATCGATGAATAATATTCTATTATTGGATCTAAATCAATGGAATTTGAAACTATTTTTTCACCATCAATAATTAATCCTTGAGAGTAATTCATATTTTTTTCATTATTAATTGTTAATGACTTTCCATATTTCTCAATATCCAAATTTTTAAATCTAAAGGTACTATCGTCTTTTAGCATGGTTATCTTAATTTCTGCATTTCCTGGATTTTCTCTGCTCTTTTCATTGATTATATCAACTGCAGTCTGAATGACCTTTTTTATTACATTATGACCATTATTTTCAGGTTGATATCCCAAAATGTCGTAAACAGATTCCTGAATACCTACTAAATTAACCATAGCATCAATTTTTCCCAGCTGCAAATTAGAGGTAGTTTGACTTACTATAGGAATTGTTCCATTTTGAATAAGATTCAAAATTGAGAGAAAACGCTGCGTAATTATCGAAAGCAGAGGCTTGAGTAATATTGCTAATCTTGCCCTAAAATATGTTTCATCCTTATTTGATTGATATGCTATTCTTGGAAGATTAATTGATAACGATTGTAATATCAGAACTGTACTTGTGTTTGGCATTTCGTCTGATTTACATAAACCAAACCGTGCACGAACTTTATTTTTTGAAAAGGATATTATTCCTCCAGATTTTGCAAGATGTATAAGTTTATCTATAAAAGGATCAATAGAGGTAGGATCCTCATAGACAAAAGAGAGAGCGATAGTAGGAATAGCTGTAATGGTTATATATTTTTTATAGCTTTCTAATAATGAGTCAATAAGAGAAATATCATAATTACTCAATTTAACAGATAATGTAATGTGAGGAGAGAAGGAAGCATACGATGAGATAGTAGAGGTTAAAAAGAATATATCTTCTATATTATTTTTCAGGAGGGTGTCTGTTTCGCTTTTCTTTTGAATAAAGTCTAAAAATCCTTCGATAACAATTTCTCTGGAAGCTTCTCGGCTTAGTAGAGAAAAAATGATTGACACAATCGATGATTGCGTTTGGATGGGATTAGATGAAAAGATCTTAGATACTGTTAGATAGCGTCCTTTAATATCTTTAAAAATATCGATAATAGAATTAATATTGATAAACATTGCATCTGGAACAATACTCCAGAATCCACTTTTGCCTATGTTGATCTCTCCAGTCAAGTGCATATCAACAATATCCTTTGGGAGTGAACTATTCAAAAGATATTCTGTAAAAATTGACTGTGATGTTTTAACCACCAGATCAGGAATTTCCATATTATTAGTACTAGTTTCATGAATAAGAGATATCATATCTGATGGAGGGAGACCTAATCTAGCGAGCTTATTTCTATAATCGTCATATCCATGCTCAACTAATATGGAATTAGTCATTTCCCTTATAAGGGAAGAGGTAAGATATGACGTTTGTAGTTTATAAATTTTATTTTCTACCTCTTCGGTAATTTTATGGGCAAGTTCCAATGGCATATTAGCTTCTCTGACTAAAGATTGGATTATTTTATTAGAATCAAATTCTTCAATAGATGGTTTGGTAGTCCTAACGTAAAGTTTACCACTTTCAATAATAGACCTTTCTTCAATTTGACGGGCTAGGCTTAAGACTAATTTTCCAAGGTTAGTAATTGTATATCGTCGTTCTGCTTTATTAAGAGATACCAAGGATTGACGGAGAAGTTTTCTTAAATGATATGCAAATTTGCCCGATTCTTTTTTCGATTTAAATCCTGCAAGAGATTTTAATTCAGAATAAGTCAAAGGCCCTTTTGAATAAAGAATTCTAAGAATGTCTATTCGATTTGGGCTAGCCATAACAGAAAATATCATTCTGACCCTTCGCGAGGCGGATTCCAGAATACTTCCACGTTTGGATCCTGTCTTATTAATTATTTGTGATTGTACTCGCTCCATTGCACCGGTTATGAATAACATCTAATTAAAGCTACTTTGTAAAGTTTTTTATACAAATGATGTAAGTGATAGTGATCTGAATAATCTCTTAGTTATGCCTCTAATAATACTTTGGAATTTTTAGTTAAAAGTTCATTTTTCTTTGAAGAATATTGAAGATTATCATTAATGCCATTAGGAATAGGGGGAAGCTTTGACTTTGTTTCTTCTTCCATGATATTTTGTACTTCATTAAGAATTTCTAGTGCATCGGAATTAACTGGTATAGAGATATTATCGATATTTACATTTACATTTGCCTGTATCAATACATCGGAGGTTAATGTTGACATCTCCGAAATAATACTTGTAGCAGCGGGAACTGTTTTAGTTATATCATTCTTCACTTCTTTAACTGTTTCAATCATTGGATTAATAGTTTCAAGAACTTCAGCAAATTCGGATATCGTAGAAAATCTTATTACTATGACTTCTAAGCTCATCATTAGTTTTTGTGTTGTTTGTTTAATTTTCCTAATATTTGCTAATTCATTTGCTAATGTTTTAGCACGTATATTATCCCCATTCTTTATATTTATAATTACTTTATTATGTAAATCTGCATCTAATGTGTTAAACCTTCTATCAAGCATCCTCAGCTTTGCAAGTTGGTTGTTAACAATGGTACTTGCATGAGATAGCTTCGTCTTTAACTGAGGATAGTTTTCCATAAGTTTTTTAATATATAATACAATGTTAAGGTTAGAGTTAATCTAACTAGACTAATTGATTTCATAAAGTTTAGTTCGATGATACAATATAATCAGAATATTCATATATTAAAAAAGCTCAGAGTTTTTTCAAAATTAACCCATGTTTCTCATCAAATCCATTAACTTCAACTTCTGTTCCAATAGGTAAATCTGATGGTTTTTTGATACTAGGTAAAAATCCTGAAGCTCGAAGTAATAGTTTATCTATAGTGAAAACAACCCAGGCATAACTCTCTACATCCTCAAATCCTTCAGGAGGTACTGTATGGATAGTAAAGGTATCTACATAACCTTTGCCTGGATATTCTATTAAATTAAATTTTTTACCATGACATTTTTCACAATATAGTACCGTAGCTAGCATTATGGTGTTACAATCTTTGCATTTTCTTGCTAATATCTTGGAGTTCTGCGCAGATGCAATAAATTTTTCTCTAACCCCTATACTATTAATATTTTTCAATGTTGATTAATTCACCTTTTTAAATATATGTACAGCAGCGCTAGCACCAGTCGCACCAAAATTATGAGTTAAAGCAATTTCTGCATCTTTAATTGTTCTTTCACCAGCTTGTCCAGAAAACTGTTCGAACACTTCAACAATTTGACCAATGCCTGTGGCTCCAATAGGATGACCTTTTGATTTTAATCCTCCTGAGGGATTAATTGGAATCTTTCCTTTTCTGGATGTAGCTCCATCTCTAATCTCTCTTGCTGCATTACCTTTCTGGAAAAAACCTAGATCTTCTACATCTATTATCTCTGCAATTGTGAAACAATCATGAACTTCAGCAAAGTTAACATCCTGAGCAGATATTCCAGCCATTTTATAGGCTTGATTAGCCGCAATAACTGTACCTGGAATAGTTGATATATCATTTCTACCTTGTACTGCAGCAGGAGAGCCTCCTCTCCCTGATCCAATAACTTGAATATAGGGTTTCCCACTTTTTTTGGCAAAATTTTCATTACAGAGAATTACTGCTGAGGCACCATCTGAAAATGGACAGCAATCATATAATTTTAATGGAGAAGCAACTACCGGTGAATTAAGCACATCTTCTACCGTTATCTTTTTCCGTACATGGGCCTTAGGATTTAGCAATCCATTTTCGTGGTTTTTAACTGCTACATGAGCGAGATCTTCTTCATTAGCCTTATACTTAGTCATATATGCTCGTGCAATAGAAGCAAACAAGCCAGGAAAAGAAGCACCATTGCCCCCTTCGTAAAAGAAATCAGAACAATAAGAAAATAGGGTTGTACTCTCATTTGTTCCAGTATGAGTTACTTTTTCAACCCCTAAAGCCAATACACAATCATAAAATCCAGCCCGTATATTTGCAAAGGCTTCCCTAAACATCACAGAACCAGATCCGCAGGCTGATTCAATAGTCAAACCTGGAACGTGAGAGATTCCTAAATTGCTCATAATGACTGGAGCCATATGTACTTGTTTATCGGCAACACCAAAAACATTTGAAATGTATCCAGCTTGGATATCACCGGGAGATATCCCAGCCGACTCAATTGCATCTACTGACGCAGTAAGTGCTATTTCTATTATACTTTCATTAAGCTTACCATATTTAGTACTACCAGCTCCTAAAATACATACACTTTCCACGCTATAAAATATTAGGATATGTTATAAAAAGGTTAGACAGCTGCGATATAGATAAGTTGTATATGAGGGCAAAAATATGAATTTGAATGTATCAGTTCTTTTTATTTAGCACTTAAGGATTTGTTAAATAATTTTGTAAGTATTTATTAAAGATATAAAAACATACAGTATGAAGAAAGATTTTAAAAAAACTCACGCTCATAGTGAAAAGAGGTCTCAGAGCAAAAAGATAGCGAAATTAGAGAGAAGACTGCGAAAAAAACCTAAATACTAAAGAGGTATATTATTCTTGGTTTTAATATAAAAAAATAAATAAATAAACTCTTTACCATAATTAGTTTGAATAAAATTAGAGAAAAAAAGAAAATCACAAAGAAAGGAATTGTTTTAACCACATTGATTATTATAGGTATTATAGGTGCTAGTTTTATTGTTTATCTGCTACCTTGATATGCTATCTTTTATTATAGATATTGAAAAAAATTAAATTGTTTCGTTTCCTGAAAATGGTAAATACCTTATAACAACTATCAAAGGATTTTAGGTTGTAAACTCAATATTAAAAAGATAGCAAATTTAGTTTCTTCCCGTTGATTATATCTTCATAAACTCATACAACAATTAAATTGATAGTTAATGAAATAATTCTTATCATAGATTATAACCTAATGAGCATATTCATCTAATATTCAAATAACAATAGTAATATTTTCAAAACAGGCTTGTTAATCTTATCATTCCCTAATTTTTCTTTGGTATAGAAATGCCGTTAATAAAAATAAAATAATAATATGATAAATTTGTTACCTAATGAACATACAAACCGGTAAAAATTGGAAAAACTTAATGAACATCTACAAAGATTTGAAAGCAAGATACCTTAATCTGCTTTTCTTATTAGGAGATCCTATCTATATTGTAGTAATTGTTATTTATAAAACAATATTATTTTCATTCAGCAATTAAGAAATATTTCCTTGATTATTATTATAATTATTATGAAGGTATACCTGAACTATAGATTATTTATATATATTATGAAAATCAGGAAATGTAAATCAATAATTATGAACAAAATATGAATGAATTATTCTTAAATTATACGCTATTTTGTGAAATGTGGCATAAAAATTCATAAGAGTATTATGACCACTCTGAGTATGGCGCCGGGAGAGGGATTCGAACCCTCGGGACCTTTCGGTCACAAGCTTTCTTGACAATTCCAGGCTTGCGCCCTACCAGGCTAGGCGACCCCGGCATTAAATCTTGTTAACTTAAAATAAAAGAATAAAGTGGAAAATATAATCTATTGGATAAGCGTTCTTATTGTTAATCCTTTAATGATTAATTAATAAAATAAAAATAGGGTATCGAGAAATTTTCCTATTGATAATGAATAGTGCAGAAATTTCCCAATATTGTAGAAGAAACAACCATATCGAATGTTCAGATTGTATGTGTAACTGTCATATACCAGGGACAATGGAAAATCTTGCAAAAAAGATTGCTCAACTAGATAAAAAAACTCCTGGCATAGGAGAAACCATATAATTTATTTTATAGTGCAGAATATTTTCATTCGGTATTTCTACTAAGGTCAATATTACATTACTATTTATAAATTATTAGCGCCAACCTTTTGGATACGTATTTGGTTTCATAATGAGCCGCTTCATTGTAAAAGAAATCCCTTTTTTATTAGAAACAATTTCATTTATGTTCATAAGAGACTGTGCGAGGCCTACTATTTCCCCTTTTAAAGTGTATACAGCTACTAAATCATCCTTTTGAATTGATGGCGAGATTTCAGAAATTCCAGGAATAGCTAATTGTGCACCGTGACAAAGAGCATCGACTGCTGTGTCTCTAATAACAACAGTGTGAAGATCCTTAAAGCATATCTCTATAGGCTTTATCATCTTCCTAAGATTTTCTTCGTCATCTTTTTCTTTATATAGATAAAAAGCATTGTACAAATCATGAAGTCTTATTAAACCATCTCTTTCAAAGAAATGACTGACTCTAGTACGACGAAGTTCAACCATAGTGGCTCCCGAACCTATAATTTCCCCAATATCATAAATTAACTTTCTTATATATGTCCCAGCTTGACATAATATTCGAAGCAAAATAAGGTTCTCATTTTCTTCTACATAATCTATTTCATGAACTCTACGTATTCGTGTCATTCTCTTTACCGATGATCGCTGTGGAGGCCTTTGGTAAATTTCGCCAGTAAATTCTAATAATACTTTTTCAAGAATGGATTTATCAAAAGTGGAATGAATTCTAGCAATAGAATAATATTCTTTGGGCCCTAATAGCAAAATTGAGAGTGCTTTAGTACCCTCTCCTAATCCCATTGGTAGTAGACCTGTAGCGCCGGGATCCAATGTTCCGCTATGGCCTGATTTATCTATGTTCAATATCCTTTTGACCCAGGAGGCCACTTCATGGCTAGTTGGTCCTGAGGGTTTGTCTATCAATGTAAACCCATAATCAAATAATACAGGAATAGGTCGTTCATATGGGTAATGACCATACTTGGAATCAGTCACACTTTCTGATAATTGGATTAAATTATCAAATTGTGTAAGTTTTTTATTACTTGGTAAATCCATTATTAAAAATATTAAGTTAGGAATATTAATAATTTTAATCTTTCATTAGACTCGAATTACATATGTAATGATTTTACTACTATTTTTGATATTAAAAGAAGCGAATTAAGATTTAGTAAATCAGTATCTAAAACAAAATCGAAAACTGAAAGATCTTTTCCAAACTCATATCCATATAAATTATTATAGATACGTACATTATTATCATCGCGTTGTTGAATAATGTCTCGTGCTTGTTTAAGGTTCAAGCTATCTCTCTTTGCCATTCTTTTGATTCTGTTACTCCTTGAACCCTTTAACCAGATTTTAATTGATTCTGGTACTAACCATGGCAATGTATAACTAGTTACTACAACTTTTCCCATTCTTACTATTTCTACCAATTTCCTATCGACTTCAATATCAAAATAAGAATTTGATTCTCTCTCTTCCATGAAATTTTTTGCTTCCTCTGTATCCCACCAATCATTGCCAGATACTAAATAACCTTTTTCTGCAGCCAGCATTTTTAATACATCTCCACCATTGTAATGTTTATACCCAAACTCTTTCGCTAATTCTGTAGCAATAGTTGTTTTACCTACCGCTGGCCAACCTGATATTACAATACCATTTAATATTTTATTTTTGTAATTTGAGCTGCTCAATTTATGTCATGCTTGGCATAGAAGTTTTAGTTATTTTGGCGATAATCCCGCTAGTTCCGAGCGAAGTAATAAGAAACCAACCCCATAAAAAAACTTCACCTGAGATATTGCAGACACCTTTGGGCTGACCATTTTCATCTAGTATAGTGTCTTTTTTTACATTTTCATCTGTACACATGATATAGGGTATATGGAGTGGTGAAAGGGCTACTGTTTGACCGAATATGGAAGGAAAAACAAGAATCCAAAGCATAAAAGAAGGTATCATATAAAGCATCATAGGTCGCATTTGTTGTTGTTGCATTTCTAAACTCATTTTATTCACATAAGCTTGCTTTTTCTTTAACTCACTAATTCGAACTTTATCTTGTTTTCTAATAGCATCAGTATATTCTTTTCTCCATTGATTTGTTTCTTTCATCACCTTTGATAATCTATCAATATCAGTAGTTTTTTTTCTCAACATGGCGAATGCAAAATTTAGGCCAATTGATATTAAAGCAGCTATAATCATTGCAGAAAAAAGATCTGGGAAGATTGGATGTTTAGTATAGGCTGGAGCAAGTCCAGGAATTTGTAAAATAAGATCACCTAAATACATATTATTTGTCTTTTTTTCATGTGTCCAATATTAATGAAACCATTTTTCGCGTACAATCTGTCAAGGACCCCTCATGATTCGCCAGAATTTTAAACGGTGCCCCAGAGATTATCGAACAGCAGGAAATTAGCATTTTTGAAACGTCAATTTCATTTTTTATCGAATCCATTGATATTATATCTCTAACTCTAGTAGAATCGTTTTGTCTCCTATGGTAAATTTCCTCTGGATTTGCAATTATTAATATCAGATGAGTAGGTTTTATATTGTTTAATAGATGCGCGGGTAACCCTGGATAATATCCTTCTTTAGTGTTGATAAATAAATGGGTATCAATTATTACTACGTCAGAATATATTTGTGAAATTTTGGTGGCAGCTAGGTTCTGTAATTTTTTCTGGTCTTCAATAGCAAGGCGGCGTATTTCATCTCTATTTTGAATGTTCAATTTTTTTGCCTCTTCTAACATTATCTTTCCAAATTCTGCCAGAATTGTTTTGATACCTGTTTGTTCTAATGTATTCTTTACATTAGAAACAACAGTAGTTTTGCCTACCCCAGGTATACCAACTACAATTATACGTTTAGTCCTTTCTTCCAATTAAAGCCGCCAATTTTGGCATAGTAGTATCAACTTTTTCTCTGATCAACAAATTATAATAGTTAACTAAAATATCTACCATTAACAACAATCCTATACCACCACCAAAAAGACCAAGCACATCCGAAACCGATGCTAATAGTCCAATTGCAACACCACCAATTATGGTTACAGAGGGAATATATTTATCCAAAACATTTTGAACAGAATTTTGTGATCTTCTAAAACCTGGGATTTGCACATCTGCATCTAACAGATTTTTTGCAGCAGCTTTTGCTGAAAGCCCTCCTAGTTCTACCCATAATCTACCAAATACCGTAACAATAGCTGTGACAAAGATAATGTTCGTTACAGCACGCATTGGATCTTGAGCAACTATATCTAATCCTCTGGGAGTACTCATATAGTATAACAATCCACCAGTTGGAGTTTGTTGTTGTCCTGGATCAAACTGAGCTATCCAATTAAAAAATGGATTATCATTTTGTGGGTTATAATTTGCCCATAACATTTGACCCATAAACATTGCATTGGCGATTAACGCTGTAGATAAAATGACAGGTATATTAGATACATAAAGAAGTTTTATTGGATAAACTGCTGTAAATCCTCTATACTTTGTTGAAACAATCGGAATATCAATATGGATGCCTTGTGTGTATACGAGAAGCGCCATTACACCTCCAGTCAAAATAAAAGTAAAAACACTAGGTAACTGACCACTTCTAAAGAAAGTATCAGCAAGATCTCCAGTTGCTGCTGAATCAATTATAAAAGGAATAATTCCAACCGGCCCATCGGGTCCAGCCACAGGACTAAATACACTCCATAAAATTGTTTGAGCCACACCTGCCATAATAAACAAGCTTATACCTGACCCTAATCCCCATCCCTTTTGGATTAATTCGTCTAATAGCATTACAATAAGACTAGTAAATATCAATTGTGCTATCAAAATCGGTATAAAGCTAGGTGAGGCAACTAAGGGCCCATAGACACTTGCTCCATATAGACCTCCCTCTGCACAAATAACAAGAATAGTGACAATTTTAGTTGCGGAAGTAAAAAGGGCTCGATCGTCAGGATTTTTGAAATTTAATTTTAAAATATCTGATCCCTTAAGCAACTGCATAAGTAATCCAGCAGTTACAATAGGGCCTATTCCAAGCTCTAGAATTGTTCCCTGTTGGGCTGCAAAAATTACACGTGCAAATGCAAGAAAATCAAACTGAGGTGAATCAGTAACACCATAAAGAGGAACTTGACCCATAACCAAGTACGCAAAAACTGCTATAGCACACCAAACAAATTTTTCGGTTAAAGATATCTTCTTCTTTGGTTTTTCTACCTGGGGAATATATCTAGATATTGTTTTTATTGATTTCCGAATAAAACCTTCATTCTGAACTGTGTTCATTGGAAATTACATTTCCCCCAATTGCTTTAATTTTCTCAACGGCACGTCGAGAAATTTGTTCTACTTTTACAATCATTTTCGTTGAAACCCTTCCTCCGCCTAACAACTTGTTGATTCCAAGGGCGGTTAAATCTAAAGTTTCATTTTCAGTAGATTCGTTTTTAATATGTTTAGAGTATAATAAATCCAAATCTCTTAAATTTGCCCATTTTTTCACATTGACTTTATGATGAGATTTAGTTTGAGGATGTCCAAAATGATCTGGTTCTTCAATAACAGTACGTATCCAAAAATGTTTATGTTTACCAGCTTGTCCTACACCACCTCTGGAACCAGACTGTCTATGTTGACCAATTTGTCCCCATCCACAATATCGTGTTCCACGTTGCCTCCTACTCTTTCGTAACCTAGTAGCCATAATCAAGACTCCTCAATTTTTTTTTATGAATAAAAAAGATTAGCGAAATCATTATCATTCTTGCATAAATAAAATTTTGTAGTATTTATATCATTCTCCTTACTAGATCGATCAATTCATTGTTTTCTCCAAGTGTACCTTTCTGAGTATATTGGGTTTTTGTCTTCCTCTTGAACCCTCCTTTCGGAGGATTTAATGAAAACCAAGGTTTCAACTCTTCTAGTTCGGATAAACTGATATTATTTTTATGAATTGCATTAGCTAAATCAGTGATAGTCTTATAATTTGATGGGAGACTAGAATTCTTTAGTGAATGAAATCCTTTTTTTCTACCTCTTTTTTCTAATAGTTCCTTAATAATGGACTCATCAACCGATTTCCAGGCAACAATGTCTTTTACTTTACGTAACATTCCTAAAGTTTGATTATTTTCTGTAACTATCGTTGCATTAAATTTTTTTCTTAAGTTTAGGTTTTCTAAAGTTTTTTCTGCCCAGCTTGGAATATTAACTATTCCCCGAATTCTAATTACGAGATAGACCATAATTCATCATTAACCTGCGGTGTATGTGCTTCTTAAAGCATTGAATATAGCTTTTGTGGTTGAAGCCATAGTATTTGTTGAGCCATAAGATTTTGTCCAAGCATCTTTTAGTCCAGCCAATTTTAACAGTTTTTTAATATCTTCTCCCGCTACCAAACCTAATCCTCTCGGGCCAGGTAATATCTCAAGTGTTACGCTTCCCCCTTTTCCAGATACTTGGAATGGAATCGAATGTAATTGATTGCATCTACATTCCCAACTACCACAGCCAAGTTTTATTGGAATAACATTTAGATAAGATGCTGTAGTAGCTTTGTCAATTGCATTTCGCATCTGTGCAGCCTTGCCTTTACCTATTCCAAACCAACCCGCCTCATTTCCTACTGCAACCAATGCATCAAACCTAGTCATCTCACCAGCGTCAGTTTGTTTTTGAACAATTCCAACATGTACTACTTGGCTTTTCATATCTGGAAGTAGTTGTTTTACAATTTCAGATTCTTGAATTCTCATTCCGTTTTCAAAAACTTGTTCCATAGAAGATATTTTGCCACCTGCAACAAGCATACCTAATGTTGTCCTAGGCTTCCATTCTACTTGTTTTTCTTCTCTACGAAACTGGTGATGACTCATATATTTTGTACCTCTTGGGTTTGATTTACTTTCTCACTCTTATTTTTACCTGACTTGTGCAAATTATTATTTTCATTTTTTATAAAATTTTGGACATCTAAATTCAATATTTTTTCTTTACACTCCTCAAAATGACTTTTATAATTCTCTGGATTTAAACCATTTTTTATCATACTGGAAAATCTTTTATTGTAAGTTTCTGCATCAGACTTTAAGGTTGATGCATAATTAGATATATGCTCACCAGAAATGCGTCCAGTGCTTGGAAAGGAGTCTTCAGATGAAGGTATCTTGATTCCACCGTCTATTAGCCCTTTTAAACAGGCAGCTATTCTTTCTGTAAATGTGTCTTTGCCTGTATAAAGTATAGCATTATCAATCCCCTTAAAAACTGCTTTTCTTCCAAGTAATAATCCAGTTAAGTAACATGCAGGAAGAGAATTTAAAGAACCTTTCCAACCAAGTTTTGGTAAATTAGTACTATGAGCAGATGTGATTACCTTATCACCAGTCATAGAAGGTTCTAATAGTTGTGTTAAAATATTTTGATTTGTAACTTTTATAGTTATAAACCTCTTTTTGCTTAATAATAACGATGCGCGTTTATGATAATTAGTTTTTCTTATTCTGATTCTCTTTAATGTATGTACATAATTCATTACTGTTCTTTCTCCAATTCTTATTTAATAATAAATGCAGAATTTTAAAAGCACTTATAAACGTTCTATTAATTTTTTATCCTATTTTATTTTATTTATTTTATTTAGTGTTTGTATCGCTCATTTTATTAGCAATCAATGCTGCGAATGAACCTGCTCCTATTCCATTATCTATATTTACCACACTTAATCCAAGTGCACAACTTTGAAGCATCGAAGATAGAGCAGCAATACCATTAGCCCCAAATCCATAACCAATGGAAGTAGGAACTCCGATAACAGGTACATTTACGCATGAGCAGACCAGAGAGGCTAAAGCACCTTCCATACCTGCAACTACCACTATGGCTTGAACATTTTCGGAAATCATCTTTTCTAGAGTTGGAAATACTCTATGAATTCCTGCTATACCAATGTCGTACGAGATAATCGAGTCACAATTCATTGCTTTAGCCATTAACCGTGATTCTTCTGCTATGCCTATATCAGAGGTTCCACCGGAAATAATGCCTATTTTATAATGATGAAATTTAAATTTTGAAATCTTGGATAACAAAATAGTAGAACTACTTCTACCAATTTCAACATACAAATTTTTCTTTTTTACAAAGTTTATTAATTTTTTAATATGTTCCTTTTTGACCTTGCTCACAACTATTGTGTTATTTTTTTCTAATATAGTTAAAATTATTTTTTCAATATCAAGATAATCTTTATTTGCTGCATATATTACTTCTGGAATTCCCTTTCTATAATTTCTATTTATATCTAATTTTGCAATATTTTTTCCAACATTGCAAATATAGGAAAAGTCAATTCTTCGTTTAAGCTCATGAATTGAGATCTTTCCATTATTATATTGAGTTAATAAATCTTCAAATTCCATTTATCTTATTTTTGGTTAATCAAATTAATTGCTTCTCTTACACTTGTAACTCCTAGATCAAAAATTTTTCTTTCAAATTCATTTAACTCTAGTTCAATTATCTTTTCTATACCATTGGATCCCAATACTACTGGAACACCTATACACAAATCAGAAATCCCATATTCTCCATCCAGATATGCCGAAACAGGAATTACTTCTTTTTTATTTTTTTTCATACTTTCAATCATTGTTGCAACTGCATTTCCAGGGGCATAGACTGTCGCGCCTTTTAATGCTATAACCTCTGCAGCAACTTTTTTTGTTTTTTCAAAAATTTCTTGAGTTTTTTCTTTAGATAGAAATTCACTTACCGGAATTCCTCCAATTGAAGAAAATCGTGTTAAAGGTAACATATTCTCGCCATGTTCACTTATCACCATTGCTTGGATCGATGCCCTTGAGCAACCACTAGCATCATGTATGTAACTTTTGAATCTTGATAAATCTAACATGCCTCCCATTCCCAGTACCTTATTTTTGGTGAATTTTGTAGTTTTTAAAGCCAAATAAGTCATAGGATCGAGTGGATTAGTAACAACAACTAATGTTGCATTCTTTGCGTGTTTTGAAATTTTATACGCAACATCTTTTACAATGCTAGCATTTTTATTTAACAAGTCCATTCTTGTCATTCCAGGTTTTCTTCCCATACCAGCAACCAGAACAATAAAATCAGAATTCTTCATGTCCTCATAACTATTCGATCCTTTTATCTTTGAATCTCTTCCGAGTTCAGATAATTGATGGTTAATATCCATTGCTTCGCCTTGTGGAAGGCCCTCTATTACATCCAAAAGTAGAATATCATCAAGTTCTCTTAATCCGCAATTTAAAGCAACAGCTGCACCGACTTTCCCAGATCCCACTATTGTAATTGTCATAAAGTGAAATTATTTCTGGATAAATTATAGTTTACTAAAAATTTAAAAGTATATTTGTATGTTGGCAATAAAGGAAAAAGCTTGGATTCATTAAATGTTAATAAACCAAGTAATTTTAATTTATGTTTGATTATTATTATAGTGTCTAAAATTGTCGAAAATTTCTATCATTGATGCTCAAATTGCTGGTTTATCAGGTGATATGCTCTTATCCGCATTAATAGATTTAGGAGCAGATAAAAAAAAGGTAATTGATTCAATATACTCTTGTGAAAACATTATCCCAGGAAGCCGAATTAAAGATGTCAGGTTTGAGAAGGTTAATTCTAACGGATTTGCTGCAACTAGATTCTATTTTGAATACAAAGATGAACTTCTAGAGAGAAAAGGAATCGAGATAATTAAAAGTATATCCCAATACACAGAATATTTGGATTTAAAGCCTCGTTCTAAGTCTTTTATTATGGATTCAATAAAGACTTTGATAGATGCAGAAGCAAAAATTCATGGGAAGCCATTTGATCAAGTCTATCTTCATGAAGCTTCCAGTATTGATACTTTTGTTGATTTAATCGGATGTGCAATTGCATTAGAAGATCTTAACATTTTTGATTCTAAAATATTATCTACTTATATATCTATAGGAAATGGTTTAACTACTTTTTCGCATGGTACTATTCCTAATCCTACAAATGCAATTCTAGAAATTTTTAGAGGAAAGCCATTTGTTTTAACTGGCAATGATCAAGGAGAATTAACTACTCCTACTGGAGCAGCAATGTTAGTTAATCTCTCCTCTGAATGTATTAGATTTTATCCTCCTTTAATTCCAGAAACAATAGGTCTTGGAGCTGGTAATAGAAAACTAAAAGATAGACCCAATGTTCTTAGGTTAGTTATTGGAAAGGACCCCGTTATTCCTTATTTAAATAATGAAAAAATGTTTTTAATTGAAACAAATATAGATGACGTGAATGGAGAAATTGTTGGTAATTTAATAGAAGTCTTGATGAAAGAAGGAGCGCGAGATGTAACAATTATTCCAGGAATAACCAAGAAAAATCGTCCTGTAAACATCATAAGAATTCTTTCTGACTTAGTTAAGACCGATACCCTCATTGATAAGCTCTTTAAAGAAACTGGAACTTCAGGAATAAGAATAAATGAAATTAATAGAATAACTTTAAAAACGAACATAAAAACTATAGAGGTAACCATTAATCATACTAAGTATAATATCAACATAAAAATAACAAGAGATGCATTAAATCATATAATCAATATCAAACCAGAATTTAATGATTTAAAGAAGATAGCGGATATTGAAGAGAATTCATTAAAAGCGATTCAAGAAATAGTTATGTTCCAGATATTCAAAAAATTTAAGGCGACCAGTTATGAATGAAAAAGAAATTTTTTTAAAATTAATAGAGTGGTTTAAAAAGAATACAAAAGGAAATGTATTCATTGCATTATCAGGGGGGGTAGATAGTGCAATAGTGGCATTAGCTGCAAAAAAGGCATTGGGTGCGAAAGCAATTGCTATTACTGCAAATTATAAAACTCTTGCATCATTTGAACTAGAAGATGCAAAAAGAGTGGCCCATGAAATAGGAATTCAACATGTAATAATTGAGTATAACGAGTTGGAAGATGAGAATTTTGTAAAAAATGATATTAACAGATGTTATTACTGTAGAAAAAGTTTGGGGCAAAATATCAAAAGATATCAGGAGGAATACCAAGTAATGGATATAGTTGATGGTACTCAGTTGGACGATATGAATGACTATCGCCCTGGCTTGAGAGCTATAAGAGAATATAAAATTAAAAGTCCACTATTAGAAAACAAAATTGGAAAAAAAGAAATAAGAGAATTTGCTAGAAGATATAATATTAGTGTAGCAAATAAGGCTTCTAATTCATGTTTAGCATCCAGAATTCCCTATGGCAACAATATAACTCAAGAAAAATTAAAAAAAATAGAAACAGCAGAAGAAAAAGTTAAGGAGTTGTTTAATATTAATCATGTTAGAGTTAGGGATCATGGTGAGATAGCACGAATAGAAATTGGAAGAGATGAAATGGAAAAAATGTTTGATAAATTAAAACTTAATCAGTTAGATCTAGAATTAAAAAATATTGGTTTCAAATATGCATCTTTAGATTTATACGGATATAGAACTGGAAATCTAATTGTGATCAATGACTAACGTACTTCAAAATAAATCCAATAGCCATTTAATATATCTTGATCATGCTGCGTCCACTCCTGTAATCCAAGAAGTAATTAACGAAATGATACCATATCTAGGCGATTTATACGGTAACCCTTCTTCAATTCACACCTATGGAATAAAATCAAAAATTGCAATTCAAATCGCTAGAAGGAGAGTTGCGTCTCTTATAGGTGCTAAACCAAAAGAAATTTTTTTTACATCTGGAGGAACTGAGTCAGATAATTTAGCTTTGAAGGGAATAAGCAAAAATATTAGAAATTATCAAAATAAAAAAAATCATATAATTACTAGTTCAATTGAACACGATGCAATATTAGAAACGTGTCATTATTTAGAAAGAAATGGCTTTACCGTTACCTATCTAAATGTAAATAAAAAAGGTATTGTCGATAAAACTGAACTAAAAAACCATCTTACTGAAAAAACAACGTTAGTCAGTATAATGCTAGCTAATAATGAAATTGGTGTTGTTCAACCAGTTAAAGAATTCTCAAGGATTGTTCACGACTTTGACAAAGGGATAATATTTCATTCTGATGCAGTTCAAGCCGTTGGAAAAATACCTGTAAATGTTAAAGAATTGGATCTCGATTCCTTATCATTGTCTTCCCACAAAATTAATGGACCAAAAGGAGTAGGTGCATTATACGTACGGGACAAGGTAAATTTTGAGCCTTTGATGCAAGGAGGTGGACAGGAGTTAACCTACCGATCAGGGACTGAAAATGTTCCTGGTATTGTAGGTTTCGGAAAAGCATCGGAAATAAGCATGCTTAACTTAAAAGATAATTCTCAGTATTTATATCATTTGAGAGATTACTTGATTCATAGAATAAACGAGGAAATCTCTGGTAGAATGTTAAATGGCTCCCTTGAAAGTAGATTACCCAATAATGTTAATTTTACCTTTTTAGGGATAAACGGTGAAGATTTACTAATTAAATTAGATGAAGATGGAATCATGGCATCTACAGGCTCTGCTTGCTCCGCCAACCTACAAAAAGAATCTCATGTTTTGAAAGCTATATGTTTGAATCATGAGGAGATTTCAGGTTCAATTAGGTTTACATTAGGAATACAAAATACTAAAGAAGATATTGAAAAAACTATTAAGATTTTGAAACATAGAATTGCAGAGCTTCGAAAATTTTCGCCGATGCGATATAGCTATAAAAAATAGAGTCAATTTTACATTTATTAAGGTTTAAATGTCTTGGTTTAAAATTGTCTAAGTGATTAACTCATATTACTGGAAATCAACTATCTTTTAATAATCCTCTATCTAATTTTTCAAAGAAGACTTGATGTGGATTCCACCTTTATTAAGTGACTACAATTAAATCATAGAGAGGGTAAAATAATTAATAGAATTAGGAAGAGCGAGAATCACTTAAATTATACAAAGCAGTGAAAAATCCTTTTTTTGATATTAGCGAAAGAGAAAATAAGATTACATAATAGGACTTTAGATCACAAGCTTATTGACTCGTCTTAATGGACTTTGTAAAGATAATTTGATGTATAATATATATTTTGAAATACGAAGCTACTCACTCTATTATTGCAACAATTTCATTTCGTGAGACCGTTGATCCTTCTTTTACTTTGATTTCCTTTATAGTACCATCTTTCTGAGACTTTATAGCAATTTGCATTTTCATAGATTCAAGGACTACAATGGGATCTCCTTCTTTTATTTTATCACCATTTGAAACAGCGATCTTAACCACTCTACCAGGTATTTGGCTAGTTACGCTATTAGCTTGATATGTAGTGCCTTTAGATTTTAATGTTTTTTCTATTATTTCTGTTATTTTTGAATGTTTCTTAATTTCAACTACTATTCCATCGATATAAACTTTATATTTTGTTTCCGTAGAAGGAAGTATTTTAACATAATGATATGTATTTTCTAAAATAAATTCAAATTCATTAGATGTAGATTTTAAAAGTTTTAGATTATATTTCTGATCATCTATAACAAATAAAAGATCACCAGATCCTTTATTGTAAACTAATTCAGCATTAATTTTATTAATATTACCTTCTATTTGAAATTTCATTAAAAAAAGCCTCCATCCATTGACTTTTGACTTCTACCTATACGTTGACCTGAATAAGATTTTTTGACAAATTCAGACTGTAATAAAATTCCAGAAATCGCTGCATACGCTTTGTCTTTGAATTCCTGATCTCTTTTATGTTTCATCTTTTCGATTATATTATATTTTTCGATATAATCAGTAGAAATATTGCCGTTAACAAAATTTGATTCTTCTAAAATTGTTTTATGGATTGGTATAGTAGTATTTATTCCTTCAATGGTAAATTCAGATAAAGCATTCTTCATTCGTATGCGTGCTTCATAAAAATCTCCACCGTAAGTAATTAATTTAGCAATTAGTGAATCGTAATACCCAGAAACATTACAACCAGGGTAGAGATAAGTATCAACTCTCACGCCAGGGCCAGAAGGAATATTACAATTTGGAACATATCCTACAGAAGGTGCGAAATCATAAAAAGGGTCTTCTGAATTGATACGACATTCTATTGCAGAGCCTTTTAATTCAAGATCCTGTTGTTTAAATGGTAATTCCTCCCCTTGAGCGACATGAATTTGTAACTTAACTAAATCCTTGCCAGTAACAATCTCGGTAATTGGATGTTCTACCTGCAATCTAGCATTAATTTCAATAAAATAAAAATTTCCTTCCGCATCAGCCAAAAATTCAGCTGTACCCGCATTTAGATAGTCAAGTGCAGTAGATGCACGAACGGCAATTTCGCCTACTTTCTCTCTCTTCTCCTTATTTACAACTGGAGAAGGAGACATTTCAATAAGTTTTTGATGTCTTCTTTGAATAGAACATTCTCTTTCGAAAAGATGTGTGCCATTTCCACTAGAATCTCTTATCAATTGAAATTCGATGTGTCTAATATTTGTTAGATATTTTTCTATAAATAGTGCAGATTTACCAAAGGCTGCTTGTGATTCATTCGACGCTAATTCAAATTCTTGCCTCAGTTCTTTTTCATCGTTAACGAGTCTAATTCCCCGTCCTCCTCCTCCAAAAGCTGATTTTAGCATTACCGGATAACCTGCTTCCTTCGCTATTTCCACAGCTAATTCTATATCATCAACTACTCCATCACTTCCTGGCACGGTAGGAACTTCGGCTTTTTTCATGATTTCTTTACATTTCATTTTGTCACCTGCTAACTCCATCGCTCTTGCTGTTGGTCCTATAAAAATAATACCATTTTTCTTACATTCATCTGAAAAAACTTCGTTCTCGGATAGAAATCCATAACCAGGGTGTATAGCATCAGCCCCAGATGATTTGGCAATTTCAAGTATTTTGTCTATACGAAGATAACTTTCCGAAGCTTGTGAAGGCCCTAGTCTGTATGTTGCATCAGCTCGTTTAACATGTATTGATCTATTATCGTCATCTGAATAAACTGAAATTGATTTTATTCCCAACTCTTTGCATGCTCTTATAACACGGAGGGCAATCTCTCCACGATTTGCTATTAGGATGCTAGAAATCTTTGACATTCTCATGTTCACCTATAAATTTATATTTCCATGCTTTTTCCAGGGACCTATTTCTTTTTTTCCGGATAATGAGTCAAGGGCGCCTATTATCATAGTTCTAGTTTCCATTGGATCAATGACCTGATCAATGATTCCTTTCTCTGCTGCAATATATGGATTAGCAAATTTTTTCCTAAATTCTTCTGCTAATTTCTTTTTAATTGTTTTTGCATCTAGGGAACTCTTGAGTTCTCTTCTATGAATTATTGTAATTGCTGCTTCTGGACCTAAAACAGCAATTTCAGCAGAGGGCCATGCAAAATTAATGTCTGTTTTTAAGTTCTTACTTCCCATGGCAATATATGCTCCACCATATGCCTTTCCAATGATACAGGTAATTTTAGGTACTGAAGCCTCACAATAAGCATACAATAACTTACTACCATGTCTAATAATACCATTTTGCTCTTGATCGGTTCCAGGTAAGTAACCAGGTGTATCAACTAGTGTAATAATCGGAATATTGAAAGAATCACAAAATCTAATGAATCTTGCTGCTTTATTAGAGGAATCAATATCTAAAACACCTGCTAAATACATAGGCTGGTTGGATACAATACCAACAGTTTTACCACCCATTCTTGCGAAGCCTACAACAATATTGGTTGCAAAAGTTTCGTGAATTTCAAAAAATTCTTTATCATCGATTATACTTGTTATGATTGATTTGATATCATATGGCTGATACGGGTTTTCAGGTAGCATATCAATTAATGATGTATCCAGTCTATTTGGATCATCAATTGTCTCTAATGATGGTGGTTCTTGTAAATTGTTTTGAGGTAAAAACGATATTAATTTTTTAATTTTTTCCATACATTCATACTCATTAGCCGCAACCACATGAGCTACTCCAGATTTTGTTGCGTGTGTAGAAGTTCCTCCGAGTTCTTCAAATGAGACCTCTTCACTTAAAACTTCCTTAACCACTTCTGGTCCAGTCACAAACATCTGACCTATATTTTCTACCATTATTACAAAATCCGTCATTGCTGGAGAATATACAGCACCTCCAGCACAAGGACCAATGCTAGCAGTTATCTGAGGAATTATTCCAGAAGCGGTGCAATTCCTGTAAAAGATATCACCGTAGCCATCTAAACTCATTACTCCTTCCTGAATCCTTGCTCCGCCTGAATCAATAATTCCTATAAGAGGCGCACCTACTTTGATGGCTCTATCCATGATTTTTACAATTTTTTTAGATGCCATTTCTCCCAATGAACCACCTAAAACCGTAAAATCATATGCATATACAAAGATTTTTCTACCATTAATTGAACCAAATCCAGTTATTACTCCGTCTCCATAGAATTTTTGAGTTTCTGGATCATCACTCCTATGAGTCACATATTTGTCCAATTCAAGAAAACTTCCTTCATCAAGAAGAAGATCAATTCTTTCTCTAGCTGTGAGTTTTCCTTTAGAATGTTGAGCATCAATCCTCTCTTTACCACCCCCCGATTCAGCTAAATTTTTCAATTCGTATAATTTCTTTAACTTATCTTCGTGCATGGCTTCAGCATTTATCGCGATAATCTAGTATATATATATAACAAAAAATACGGCTGTGTTATTTTAACGAAACAGTATTACGTATGAATTTCCTATTCTAGTTTCTGTTATTACGATTTGTTAGAAACAGAAGATCCACAATTATAGTTATGTATTCTTTGTTTTTGTATTTTCTTGATCAGCCTGCGAAATACATCGCAAGTACTAACAATTTTTAGAGATGAGAAAAAGGAATAATGTTGCTGTATGTAACTGGGTTTAAAGATTTACTTATTCTCTATATACAAAACCAAAAGAATAGTATTGTTTCAAACCTATTTTAGTTAATATCAAATATTATTACCAGTTTTAATAAGGCAGAGAATTTTTGCCTTTATCATAGATCAGACTATGGTTCATACATGTTGTAAACATGTATGGATATGGATTGGATTGCAATAGAACCTGTCCATCGTAAAACAGTGCTAGGAATCCATCTATCTGAAGAGA
>Ga0126310_10000050_pt1 | contig 30769 bp, 31 predicted proteins | sample Plot60_FD_92540 | JGI IMG/M metagenome (GOLD analysis project Ga0126310, IMG submission 92540) | Serpentine soil microbial communities from UC McLaughlin Reserve, CA, USA - Plot60 | ecosystem: Environmental > Terrestrial > Soil > Grasslands | place: USA: UC McLaughlin Reserve, Lake County... | reverse complement strand
TCTTATGTACAAGTTATAGTAGAGAGTACTTCTCAACCGATAAGCAAAGCAAATATGGAACGATATCATGACATAGAAACAAAGTCTATGACCTGTTAGTAAAGGTCACAACAGTTTGAGATAGTAGGTTATCAGGTGGCAACATTAGAAAATAATTTGATTTTTAACAGAACATAAAAACGTCAGCAGAAATTTCCTTCCTGTTGATAAACGTTCTGATTAAATAAGCAAAAGTGGAGACGGTGGGTGGGTACAGTGGGGGTATTTTCTGATTTGTATCCGCTACTGTTATTTTTTATTTACGCTCTCCCTATAAGGTCTAAATATTATTATTGTAAAATCTAAAATGTGCTCAAACATAGATTTTACGAGATGTTACTATAAAGAAGAAAGTAGATGGTAACAAGGAAATAGTTTAGTATCATAGATGGAAGTAAGCGGTATGAGAAGGATTCTTGGTACTAGCCACCTTGCCAGTTTCCTGGTCGATTAGTGCGTATGTACGATCCCGTATGAGTCCGCGGTCTGTTACATATGAAGAATTAAGCTCTTCTCCTAGCATTGACTTCACGTGATATCGCCACATAGAAACTACTGTTCCTATAGTAGTAGTAGTTTGAGCTTTATTCACAAAGATTCATCATTCTCTATGAGAAACCTTCAAAGAGCAATTTCTTATTTATGACATTAATGGATATCAAATACTTCATCTAGCATGAAATAGCTAGTGGATCTACTCTTCTTTAAGGCAAAACAATTTATGGTATACTACTGCGAAATGGACCTAAATAAAGCATTAAGATAGGATGCAAGAGCAGCAGGATGTGAAACAAATTTGACATTATGATTAGGCTCAAAATGTCCCGCTAAATCTTGGAGGGTTGATGAATGTTACTTTCATAGTAACAATGATAATATACCCACGTTAACATCTTATATAAGATTCAGAAGGATAGCAAAATTGCTGACTATAAGTACACACTGTCCCAAAGAGAAACTATTAAGATTCTTATTATGATGATTATGACAATGAATTGACATTTCATCTTCTTTCTTGCATGTGCCACATTTGGACTGAATAACCTCGTCGCAATCCGAGCAATATTTGAATGCAACCATCTCCTCTCCACAGGCCCTACATAACATATTTGTATATCATCTTTATTGCTTTTAAGTGATAAGTAGCATAATATATTTTGACTAGCATTTCTTGTGTTATAGATAGAAAAACACATCCTACACATGTTCATGCTAAAACAAATATTTTATATCCATCTTGATGTTGGTACTGCTTGCTTGCTCTTCTTATACCTTCTTATGTCAAGCACACCTCTACATTTTATTTTCTTCTGATACTATACAGAATATTATTATCAAATGCAAAATTACCAATCTCGTTTGTAATCCTCATTAATCTTGAGTTATCTTACTACTAATATTGGTATATTTGTTTTAAAGACATGAATGATGGATTTAGACAGTTTCACTTGCAACGATAGGACTCGCTAAATACTACTCAAAATATAAAGACAATATTGAATAGAATGAAGCTAATAATTGTTTTTACAATTAAAATTACTAAGTAGTATTTGGATCTATTATACATAGATGTCTAAAGAACAAGAATCTACAGAAGGAACATATTCAAAAGATGAGAAGACTAAGGGTAAATATACAACTAGACAAATACATAACTAGACAAAATGCATTAAGTTACACTCTAACTCCCAAGAAATCACCTCTGTGATTATCTGGCCAAATAGTATAAAGAAGGCTCTGTGGAGTACCGACAAAAGACGACAATGGAAGGGCTAAGAACACTTTCTGTAGATCGTACAGCACTGTTGTCTTTTCATTGCTTCTTCTTCTCGTTTCTTGTCAAGATAAGGTCATAATGATAAGTCGGTGAAAAATTATTAATTACATGTTATTTTATTTAAAGTGCGTCTATTCTCACCATCACATCAGAATGTTACCGTTGAATTCTAGAAAGCAACTCGTATAAAGACAGCTTATGAAATAGTAAATCGAAAAAGTAATTCTATCTATAATATCTATAAAGATGCCTCTTATGTTTTAGTATATCTTCAATGATAAAGCAGGAACAAAGTTAATCAACGCTTACATAAGATTGCTATGCATAGCTAATAATGGATAGGTGAGAAGCAATACGCACAATCTTGGCAGCAAAAATAACAATAATAAAATCCAAAATAATTACTTGACATGGTTGGTCATTTATCTCGTTCTTGGATTTGCTATTTCATTCATATTACCGTTACCTATATCACTAGCTGTTTTGTTGCTTGTATTCTTTTTGCTTAACATCGTTAGAACAGAAATTGCTTTGAGAAAGAGTGGTATGGGTGGAATCAAAGGAGTGTACAAGTCCGTGTCTTCGTTTGGTAATTCTGGAGTTTTTGGCTTTGGAGGCTTATTCTACACTCCAATTAAGTTTTATTGCATGAAATGTGGCTTTGAACATAGAAAAACTGCATGTCCTAAATGTGGTTCAAAGATGGTAAGAGTTTGATAGAAAAAGCAGATGAGAAAGGATACATACGGGAGTTAAATATTTGATGTTAACACATATAACTATTAATAGCTAGCATTGAACGTGGTACATGACTTACAGGTCTGCAGCAACTGTGGGGTAGTTTTTGATCTTGAACACAGGCAAGAGAAAGACTGTCCATTATGTCACAGTGGAGAACATGTCACAATACAATAACGCAGTTGATAAAGATTGTACAATATTTTCACTATATTTGCAAGTAGTTAATATAGGGCATGCTGAGTATATAGTATATAGTAGATGAACATCTCAATTGACAAATATTATCTAATTTTGTATCTTTCTACATAGTGATCGAAATTATGACACTTTGTGAAAGATGCACTAAAAACGAAGAATATCATACTTGTTCAGACTGTAATCAGCGTTTGTGTAGGAGCTGTTTTAATACTGTCCATTTTGGTATAAATGCTCCAAGATCTGGTAAGTCAATGGTATACAACAAATGCATTTTTTGTAATAAAATATATGCAACTAATGCAAAAGGTAGCGTTTGCGATAAATGTACAATTATACTTACTTGGCAATCTGGAATGGATTGTCTTGCTGCAGTAAACAGAGTTTCAGAGTTAGTTAGAACAAATAGACTGGACTCAAAATTGAAAAATGAAAACTATTGTAGGACAAACTTCGGTACACATGCTGCACAAGTAATTATGGATGCAATAGATAGTTCAAAAAGGTAATTATAATAATTATTCTCTTTCGAACTAACTAATTGGTATAATAACTGGTTGATCTATTATCTTAACTTTGTATTATATTCTTTCTTAAAGATAATGTTTTATAAAGATAAATTTGCAGATCTGTGTTTTTAGAAGGTAGAAAGTATATCCTAAAATTAAAAAATAGTTTCTGTATATTTACGTCTAATTATTACCATACTGAATGAGCTAAATATATCTTATTTTTCTCAGTTAAATGTTCTCATTGTTGGCATGATAGCATTTTCATCTCTGTTATCTGATAGGGTCTTATGCTAAGATCGTAATCGCATTTTGCAAATAACGCAGTTCGCCTAAAATATATCTATGAGACCAATGTTGGAGTGAATTGTTAAATCACATTCATAATATTTTCTGTCTTTCTAATATAAATTACGATTAGCTGTATTGGATAGTTGGAATTATTGCAGATAGACTTTTGTTCATTCATTCTACTGTTGGATTATCCTATATCATTGGAATATATAAAAATTAGTTTCACTTATATTTAAAACACTTTCTATCGTGTTAACTGTGTCAATAGCCATTATAAACACAATCCTCGCTTTATGAATTATTCATGCTCTATCGAAGAGTTCTTATGTTACATTAGTGTAATACAAATATGAGATTCAATACGAGAACTAGTGATTCTCCGTCAAGATTTAGCCTTGGCAATCCTAAGAATGGTCATCAGCGGGTTGTAGTTGATAGAGATGATATCCACCACCTTCAATTCTTTATGAATGGTAGCTGGAGACATGACCCAAAATGTCGAGAGCATACAAACAAAGACTGCAGAAATAAATAAATTCTATTGAAAGTAAAAATAGTTAACCTACTGCTATGGGTTTCTTCGAATATATTATGCTAATATCATACATTTAACATAACTATAATAGTCTCATTCTCTAATATAATATCAAAAGAAGATGAAAAAATAAAATGCCAATGCTTATGTTACAGTGTAAAACTTGTGGTGAAGTCTTTCCAGGACTTTATCTTGATGAAGAAAGCAATGATGCTTTCAAATCAACCATCACAAATGCTAATACCGTACATACTTGTTCAAGAGGACACACAAATGAATATGTTACACTAGATTACATGGATTGGTCTTGACTTTTCTTGAATGTAACCAAAGTAGTATTGGTAACATATCCAGATGATTTTAGGCTGCAAGAAGTAAAGAGTCTGGTAGATTCAGCAACAGAAGACTACCAAATTGTAAAGATTGTTACTCAAAAATACTTAAATCACTCAGAATATGGTGTAGGTTCTGGCAAAGCTGAGGAAATAAAGGAATTTGTAAAAGAATCCAAAGCGCAGCAGGTAATTGTTGACGAACATTTGACTTCAAAACAAATACACAATCTCGAGAAACTGACAGAGGCACAAGTAATAGACAGAGAGCGGCTAATACTTAATATATTTTATTCCAGAGCTACTACAACTGAGGCAAAGTTACAGATTCAGCTAGCTGAGATTAAATATGAAATGCCTAGAGTCAGAGAAAATGCCAAACTAACTTTAGGTAATGAAAGAGCTGGAAAAGGTGGTATGGGGGAATATACAGTAGATGTAAAGTTCCGAGACCTAAAAAGACAGTTATCATTTATCAAAGAAAAATTAAACTACGCACATCGAAAACGTGAACTTTATCATCAACAAAGATTCAAATCTAAAATGCCTGTTGTTTCACTGGTAGGTTATACTAGTTCAGGAAAAACTACGTTATTCAATCTGCTTACAGATGAGAATAAGAAAACTTCAAGAAGCTTGTTTACAACACTTTCAACAACTACAAGGTTATTAAAAATTGGTGACAAAGGATTCTTGCTTACAGATACAATAGGTTTTATTAGCAGACTTCCCACCTATATGATAGACGCCTTTAAATCAACACTAGAAGAATCACTTAATGCTGATTTGATTTTACTTTTAATAGATTCGTCAGAGAAAATTGAAGATATTAGAATAAAGTATTCAAGCTGCTGGGACGTTCTAGATGAGCTGAAAGTATACAAATCAAAAGTTTTTGTAGTTTTGAGCAAGTACGACAAAACGCCCTCAGAAAAAATTGAGGAAATCACAAAAGATTTACAGATATTAAATCCAGTAGCTATATCATCTAAGACAGGATACGGAATACATAAACTAAAGACTATGATCGGATATAATATTGTAAATCGATAGGCAATACAACAATACATAAGTTCTTATAGGTACTAGAAGTATGATAAGAGATGAGTAATAAATTCAAAATTTATAATTGTTGTAGCAGTTATAATAGGTATATTATTGATTTACTTATTCACCAAGAATTTTACGAGGTGAAAATGAAATGAAAACGGAAAAAATTTTTACATCACTAAGATCTTTTACTGACTATAACGGCAAAACAAAATTCTGTGCAAGTTGTGGTAACGTCGCCACTCAAGAAGCATTATTCAACGTAGGCGGAGGTGTTACTTTAATAGAAAGATATTGTGACACATGTGCAAAGACAGTAAAGTAACGACCTCACATACGCCTTATTTACATTAATTAGCTATCAAAATATTACGACATCTAGGATCTTCATTCACTCATATGATACAACTTCGTGGGATTATATCACTAATAATCACTTGTATTATAAAATTAGCAACTATTTGATTTAGAATACACAGATTGGTACTGTGCAATTAATATAGAAATTTTAATATTTTATATATATCTCTTTTCGCTTATGCATACAATGTTTTAATACATTTTAATTATTATTTAAGTTCTGAGTCAAGCTTGTTATGTTCTATTTTAAATGCCCTAATTCTTAGCAAAGAAGTCATTATATAACCAAATATAGCACCCCATATTAAATGGAAAGCTATTGCAGCAAGTGCAATATTTCTTATTGAGTGATTTATATCCTCTGATAAGATTTGCCTGTGTGAATCCAGAGCGAGAACGGTAACTATATAATTGATAGATGGCTGAATTAATAATGCAGTTATCGGCAAAAACAAAACCAACCATATTACAATACCTGCGGCCATTCCAATCAAAGTACCTTTGTAGTGTTTTAGCATGATTGATTCTTTCAATCTTGTTATTATGTATCCCACTACAGCTCCTAATATGGCTCCAGTCACTAAGTGAAGGCCAAAGCCAAGATATGCAGCGCTAGCAAAATTACCAGTTAATCCTGAGCTAAGACCTAGTATTGAATAAAATGTACTTATTTTTAAATCTAATATTATTTCAGCGACGGCTATTGCCGTAGATATTGACCAAGAAGCAATCAATCCCGCTATTGCTCCATACAATACTCCTGCATACGATACGCTTTTAAATTTAGACGTCAGGAATGACATAAAATTTATACGTATATCAGCTATTTTACTTTTTTGCCATTTTTGATGTCATATAAATAGATAAACAAATTAAAATTGATTAAATTCAATTATTATATTACATTTATGATAAAATTTATAAAGATTTGCTGTATAGCTATCTATTTAATAATCATAAGACCATAATGGTCTTTTGTCCAGTTTTGACTATCCCATATGTAATGATATAATTTTTTGTAGTTTGAAAGATAGAGACTATGAGATTAAATTATTATATTAGGTTCTACCATAGAGAATTCTAGAGCAACCTCGCAATCTAAATATAAAAGGGAGTATGGGGAAAGGAAATATAACTAAATAAATTACTGGTTTATTTGTTGTTCACAGATTGCATAAGTACTATTTTACCTTTAATGATTACAGTATCCACATTCATTGATTAGTTATGCCATATGAAATGCTCTCTATTCTTATTATTAAGATATTAACTGCTAATATGAAGGCCAAAAGGAAAATACCTAATAACGGAGATGCAAAAGCCATGAATGATCCTTGCAATTCTAATAAATAAAAGACCAAAATTCCCAAATCAACAGTATTCTTGTTGCAAATAATGGAAGCATGATTTCTACAATTCCAAATGCAATAGCCACTGCTCCTAGACCAATACTAATTAGTCGAGACGATCTACGAATGCCTGACGATAACCCTATGGATACCCTTTCAATTCTTACAACTAATAATGTAATATAAAGCAGAAACATTCAAAGTTCTGACTCAAAATCCAGAGCATAGGAATAAAAAATGTTAACGGTGAGAATAGATTTTTCTGATGAGAGTAATGTAAAATGACAGTGGATTGTTTTTTAGATTGCTTGACATATTATAGTAAATAACAACATGACTACTAACAATAAAGAAGCGACAGCAGAACAAATAATTGTAAGTGAGATAAACAATGTGTGTTCAGATCCTTCAATAATCAAAGGAAATGGATGTGCTTCGTGTCATGTATTATTCGCATTAGCTAATAGGATGCAGATAAGTGAACAAGATGCTTCTGACCTACTATCAGAAGTCTTATTTAACAATCCCCAGTTAAATGAATCCTTTATTGAAATGGTAGAAAATATTCATATGAAACAGAGAATCATGGGCGTACCATTTTCAATTAAGAGACGTGAAGCCAAGGATAAATACATTGATTCTAATTTCAAGAATGTTTTAGCCGAATTATCTGCTGATCTTGTAAATTATGGAGCTGATATTGTTCTTCGCAGATTACTCATATCATCGATTTCGTTAGAAATTGCAAAAAACATTGGTATAGATCACCATGCTGCTATCGAAGAGCTTTATTATTACATGCGAAAGAATGACCAAGAAACACATGAAAATATGATAGAATTTATCAATCGCTTCTACGAAAAGATTAGAAGAAAAGAATAAAACTTGGGTCAGAAGCCCCCACTACTTGATTCCTTTATTTAATGCATTTATAATCTTATTTTTCTCTTCGTTAAGTTCATCAATGGTCATACCGCTCGCTAAAATTATAGTGCCATTATTATCATCATTATTGTCTTCCGTAAAAATAGTAGCATAAGGAGAATGCTTTAATATTTGAATAATTGAAGCATCATCTGTTGGTAAATTAATTTCTAACTCCTTTAATGGAATAATGGAACCGTAATCGTCAATGTCAAGTTTAGTTACTCTAGCTTTATTATTGTTGACGTCGTTGATTTTTACTAACATGTATCGTTATACGCAAAAGTTGTAAATACAGCTTTCGCGTTATTTATAAGCATAAAATATGTATGGCATTTGCGCAATAGTTAAAGTTTATATACTCTTTTTAAAAGGTCGGCTTCCGAGATATAAGTCCGACTCCCTATATATTTCCCTTTGCTACGTTTGAATCATTTGGTAGCACCAATTTCTTTAATTTTTTTCTGCCCTTTTCCTTCATGGTTTTTGATTCTTCTTTTTCTTGTTGTAATTCTTCCTTATTTGCTTCTGGCATTGCTTTCGGCTCCTTTTTTGAACACTTCTGTTTTTATGTGTCTTCTAGGTTTAAATTTTAATTCTACTTCGCACTGGTTGATGTAAGTAAAGGTAAATGATTCATTAGATAATATATGGAAATATGACAATGTATCTAGTACATTCAACAATTTCGTCATTATAATTATCTTCCGTAGCCAATAATCTTGTTTTTATCAAAATATGTAGGTACCAATCACATGTTTCAAAAGGATGATATAAGAGAGAGATATAGATTTTGTTACTTCTTGTCAATGTTTTGATATTCCTATTCAAGTATTCGTAATTGGTTTTCAAAGACATTCCGATCAAAAAGCATCTAAATATATAAAATAATCTTTTTTAACTCATACGATGTAAAATATCATAAGCCAAATGAGATAGTTGGTTAATTTATAATGAATAAAGGCCGTCGAGATGATGAGTATTGGCTATAGAATAAATTTAATAAAGTATGATTTTAGTTAAAATAAGAGAAGAAACATCTTTAAATTATAGAATAATCAGCAAGTTGCATCTATTATAGTAACATATCATTGTAATTCTTTTTCTTCTCTTTTAAAGATATATTATCTATGAGAAGGAAAAATAAATGTTAACAAACCTAATGTATATAGATAGAAGAGCCACACATATAAAATATGTGTTAGATTATAGTTGATTTTGGATTGTTAATAAAAATAAATTCTAAAATATTGATTATTTTCTCTGTTTTTTATTTCTTTTACTCGTTTTTTTAGTAATAGATGATGCTTTTTTCTTTCTTATCTTTTGATTTTTGGACTTGCTAGTTTTTTTATTTATTATCTCACTTATCTGCATCTGTAACTGCTTTACCTGAGATTGAAGACTATTTATTCTTTCAAACTGATCCTTGCTCTCATCATAATGCATTTGTAAGGTTTGAACTTGTTGTGCTAAATTTTCTATCTGAACTGATTGTCCTTTAAGTTGTTGTTCTAATACATCATCATTTGTATCTGTTAGTATATTCTCCTCATTTTCTGCATCCGCATCTTCTTCTATAACCGAAGTCGGGCCTATGCTAACAACACGTTCTTCTACTACTTGTAGTTCTTCAGGTGCTTCTTGCTCCTCTTCTTCTATATCTTCCTCTTCATCATCAATTTTTTCAAATGTGATACTTACTTCGTTGTTTTCATCTTCATTTGACATTCCATAGAATAAGAAATGGTCACTTAAAATAGTTGTATATTACAGAACTCTATATTGAACTAAGTAAAAATCTTCTAAATTCATAGCTTGTTTCCTCCTGAAACTTCTACTAATAGTAGCAACTATATAATATCAAGTGAAGTATATGAGCTCTTCATAGTATTTTGTTCCATATTGTGAAATATATTATAATAACTCATTTTGATATAAAACACTCTCCCTCTCTGTTTGGTGTTTCAACTATTATAAAGAAAGTTCGTATGTGGATTATATCCCCATTATGGTTTGTAGAAATATCTGTGAAAGAATTTATTCAAAAATACAAGTAGGTGAAGCCAATTATTCTGTCGGTAAAAAATATTGTAGAAGATGCGAAATTTACCTATATCATAATGGAATTTTTTGTCCATGCTGCGGAATGCAGCTAAGGACAACACCAACAACTAAAAAAGGTAAAGAAAGACTTAGAAAATGAAGGATAAAGACTAAAAAGAAATATGCTTGCTTATTTTAAATGAATAGTTATTTAGAAATATTAAACCCTATATTAAGCAGGCTATATATAGCCATTAGAAGAGTGGATTTTTGAAAGTACACTAATTAATTATTAATATTATTGTTATAATCATTATTGTCTTGGTACATTATAATTATTTAAAATAGTAAACCATGACTACAAAAAGAAAGAGATGGATATCTTGTAATTGTATCTGTTACTGTTATTTCTTGCCAAGCAGAATATCCTTTGACAGATCGTATTCTTTTTCTGATAACAATTCTGCATGGGCGTGTTCTGTAGTGCCTAGACTCTGGAAGTATCCTTCCGATTTAACACTGTCTACAGGTACCAAGCCATCATCATGTCCTGGGATCGTTGGATTTCCTTGTACAAGTGGCAACCAGTCACCAGCAATAGTATAGTATTTGGTATTTGGATTCATTTCAGCTTTTGTTGCGTTTGCACCAGGCCTCAAGTCATCTATAGCAGGTTTGCAGACATTACTTATTTCTGCTGCCGGTGATCCCGCATTAGGCGTTCCAATCATTATTAGATTTGCAATGTCACCTGTACCAGTAGCTAGGTATACTCTTGCATCCAATCCTCCTTTACTGTGACCTACGATATTGATCTTATCAGTGCCTGTTTGTTGTTTTATATCTTGTATTCTTTTCTCTAATTCTTTAGCATGTTCTAATGCTGATCCACATTTATCATCGGAGTCCTTGAAAGTTATTGTATAAAATGGGACATTATCTTTTTTGAGTAAATCCTGCCATTTCTTCCATATGGCTGCGTCCTCAGCATAACCATGTATTAACAGTACTGGAGTCGGTTTTTTCTCTAATGTTTGTAATTGGCCATTTGCCGGTAAAGAAGCAAATGAACCAATATAGATTAGTAATAATATGGATACAGATATGGATGCTGTGAATGTATTTTTCTTATTCATTTGAATGTGAAGTAGACATAAAGATATATAAAAAGTGACTATAGAAAAAATTTAAAAAACTACAATTTCCATCATATTTCTGTTTATGTATTGGAGCTATGAAAGAGTAAGTAAGTATATGGAATAATATTATAGTTGATAATTTTCCAACAATGAGAAGGTATGAAAAGATTTAGGATGCAAGTGACATTTCCAAGGATTTATCAAAAATAAAAATAAGCATTAGATAATGCTGACGATAGTTTTCTATGTATAATAAAAACCTATTACAGGCATCACGCCAGAAATTGGCTCAAGATGTTTATTTTGTATGTACAACAGAAATAGATAGAGTTAAAGTCAGTCATCTTAATCTCGTTTCAATAGTATATGTATTATATTTTACATGTGTCAATGTTTAATTTACAAGCATATATAACTACCAATTCCTTGAATAATAAAGAAGTCGAATATCTGAAGGATAAATTAGATCTTTCTGAATTACCTGAAGAAGGAGGATATTATAAGGAAACTTATAGATCTGATAAAATGATTATCTTGCCATCAGAAATTGATGGTGAACGTTCAATAGCAACATCCATTTACTATTTGCTAGATGGTACTCAATTTTCGGCGTTTCATAGATTGATATCAGATGAGGTATGGCATTTTTATACAGGCAGTTCTGTCACCTTATATATTATTAGTAAAATGGAGATTCTATCAGAAGTCAAGTTAGGAAGTAACATTGAAAAAGGTGAGCATTTTCAGAGTCATGTGAAAGCAGGATCTTGGTTTGCTGCAACAGTAAATGATAAATCTTCGTATGCGTTATTAGGATGTACCGTTTCACCAGGATTTGATTATTTAGACTTTGAACTTGGAGATAGAAAAAAACTGATAGAGATGTATCCTCAGCACCGATCAACTATTGAAAGACTTAAGAGAAGTGCAAGTAAGTAGTATTAATAGAAAGTCAATGCAACTGCCGGATAGCGGACAAAAAATTTCTCTTTATCAATCGAATTATAAGACGGTAAAAAGAAAACTGATAATGAATCTATGGAATTGTAAAAAGATTTTATTTTATAGTTTATTCTTTGTCAGTTCATTTATGTTGTCTTGCCCGTTATTTTTCTACCATTAGAAATTCAATAAATCTCTATAAGCGTTAAAATAGCCAATGAGGATAATCAATATTATCAAAAATACTCGCCTATTAAATATCTAGGAGTATTGAAGGCAGTATTTTATCTAGTGCTAACCTAATGCGTGTGAAACGCTCAGATCATTACTAAAAGGACATTATAGTTATTTTTAGCACATATTTTTTGTGTAACTGCATATAAAATTTTCAATTTCATAATATAATCCAAGTGGCCATTCTCAGAAAGCAAGTCTTTTTTAAATAGAAAATATCGTCTGCTTTAAGTGAAAACTGATTTCTAGATTGTTAAGCAATCGATATTTCCTTCTTTTATTTCCTTGTAATCATTATCTTAATTTATAATTAGGGATGTTGGTGCTTATATTGAAGTAAACTGTAACACTCGACTTATATCTTTTGTTTTACTGACTATAACAAAAGGTCTCGCTAATGTTTATTTAATTAATCTGATGGCTTCTATTATCATCATCATCATCATTATTATTATTCTTATTATTGAATATGCTATTAGAATATTTTGCTAATTTCTTTAAAGCGTCAATACGTTCTGCTCTTTCTATCTCTGCACCTTCAATTGCAGAGAAAAGATAAGAGATTGATTTATCATAGGTCTTACGTGCTACTGGGTATGGTACACCATCTTTACCGCCATGTGCAAAATTATACTTTACAGGATCTTCCCAAGAGGCTTTAGTTCCATAAATTAACTCTCCAATAAGAGAGAGTGCTCTTACAGTTGCTGGCCCGACTCCAGAAATAGTAAGCAATTGTTCGTAATTCTGTGGCTTAATATCATAAATTCGTTTGAATAGAGCCCAATCTAGTCTGCGAGGCATTTCGTACTTTTTAATTAATCTTTCACAGTTGTTATCAGATATTTTATATTCTCCATATTCATTATCAGAATTAATCCAATTATCTAGAGTATTTCTATCTGTTGCAGTTGTTAGTTTATAAACAGATGATTTTAGGTTATCAACATCTGCATTGGCTAAGTCTACACAAATTTTTTGATTATCTTTTGATCCGAAAGCTGTCATATTGAGCGCATACGGAGATTTATATTCAGAGATGATACCTGCATGTGGTTCACAAATAAAATTCTTTACAGAGTCAGAAATCCAATGATATCTTCTTGCCATTTTGTTAGTGGAGTTCATTCCCTGTTGCACTATAGCCCAGTTTCCACGTTCATCAAAAAGAATAGTATGATGATATAGTGCGTAGCCATCTTGAACCGCCGCATTATCTACTTTGGCTGCCATTTTACTTGCGTATATCAAATTATTAATTTTGGTGGAAGATAAATTGTAATTTTTTTCGGCAAGTCTAGGTATATCTATTTTTGTTTCTGTAGATTGTTTTCCTTTACCTCCGGCGATAGAAATTCCATGAATATCATATTTTAACGACTGTTTTAAAACTCCTGTTACTACTGTTGTAACTCCCGAGGAATGCCAATCAAATCCAAGTACACATCCAAATGCCTGAAACCACAGGGGATCAGATAATCTTCTTAGAAACTCTTGCTGACCATATTCATCTATGATCACTTTTGATATTGCATATGACAGCTTTATCATTCGTCTGATTAGATATGAAGGAGCATGACCATCATGCAATGGAAGGTTGATAATAGAAGTTTTCATTAGATAGTTAAATAAAATATCTATTATGATCTATTTAATTTTTTAAATGAGTATGGAAATTTATTAGTATGATTGTTGTAGTAATTCACAAGGAAGCGACTTCCTAACTAATACTGCTATGGTGTTAATGAACACTATTTTGGGATATCCTGTATAGTTACCTCTATAGAGAATGATGAATTTTTAATTAATTGTCATAATCTGTTCTAATTAATTATTGGATGATTCTTTTCTAATAGTCTTATAACTTTGCTAATTCTGTCATAAGTTGAGTTCACATATATATTTGATATATATGATTAAAACAATGGAGAGCGGGAAAGAAAGAATACCTGCGTTTAAAATCTTATCTCTAAGAAATAAAATATTCTTTACTGACTTTAAAATATTGTATCATATTACCAATCCTCTACATCGGCCATTTGCTTTATTCTGTCACGCCATGACTGCTTGAGTAGTAGTTTATTTTCTCCTTCTATCGATATTCTCTTGTTATCTTGAGTAGAGCTAATACCAGTTAATAATGATTGTATCGTTGTCCCTTGAATTTTTTGTATTGGCGCTTCATTGTTTTTGACTCCATTTCTTTCGTTGTATTCTACTTTAACGAACTGTGTGAGATCTTTAGGTTTATTTATATTAGAAGTATTTTCCTGCGATATCGATATTCTTCCTGCTTCATAGGTAATATCTGCTACCATTTCATCTTCTTGGCGATCTATTGTTCCTTTAACAATTCTTTTGTCTTGCTTTTGCACATCTTCGAATTCTTCTACAAGATATTCCCGTAGTAGCGCTATCTGCCCTATGATTTGTCCTCTACCAAAGTCTGAAAATCCGTTACTTTGAAGAAAGGATATATGTTTCAAAAGAACATTGTAATCAGCCAACTTGTCTCTTGCTTCTTGTATGGATATCATATATTCTATTTTCCCCTTACTCCACTCACAAGATTAACATTTACCTTTAAACCTATAGAAGTTCAATCATTTTGCCAAATTTGAAGCTAAAAGCTGATAACGTATCCATTTTTCTAATGTCAGAATATGAGAGTGTGTGTATTATAAATTTCTGATTGATGACTATAAAAATTGCTAAAATAGTAAATCTCTTAAATCTCGACTATCAGAATATCTATACAACAATTTTTTTCTAACCACACCAAGTTTGTAGAAATTTGGTTGCATATTTAGTCTCTTCAAATATTCTATCGTAGTCAGTTATGAATTTAAAATCCTTCATTTGAAGAGGAGTATTGTTTAATACAATTATATACTGTAGTCCTGCCTTTATTGCAGCTTCAACTCCTAATGGAGCATTCTCAACTACTATTGCTTCAACTGCGTCTATTTTCATCCTGTTTAGCGCAGTAATAAAAGCAATAGGATCAGGTTTACCTCTGTCAATATCATCAGCGGTAATTATTACATCAAAATTATTTTTTCCAAAGGTTCTATCAATGAGAACTTCAACATCTTTTCTTGCAGAACCGCTAACTACAGCCTTTGTACATTTTAAGTGCTCAATTAACTCCTTGACATCATCAAATGTTCTTGGTGTTAGTATATCCTTAAAAATTTTATTTTTTCGTTCATTGACTTTTTGAGCAATAGAATAGTTATCATAATTTTTCTGTTCAAATATTTTTTTGATTAAATCATTCCCACGCATACCTTCTAATAAATAAATCCCCCTTTCGTCTACCTCAATATTTGTAACTTCTTTAAACGCAATTTTCCATGCCTTGTAATGATAAGGCATCGAATCTACTAGTACTCCGTCTAAATCAAAAATAACTCCTCTCATAAAATTTGTAGTATAGTTTATTAATTTAAATATATAGAATTTACTATAATGCAGTGATAATATAGCCTAAACTACTTTTTATACTTAGATAGGTTAGGGTAGTCTTTAGTATGATGTCGAAAATCTTAATTATATTTTGTATCGAGCAGAACTAATAAACACTGAATTTACCTTTCTGCTGCACAAAAAATTGATTGATTTATTTTTCAATTCACACACGATACTGACCCAACGAACAAAAAATAATTCAGCATATTTTTACCATTTATGGTAACTCTATTATCATAATGGTATATTATCCTTAGCGTTGTCTTTGCTAAGAATCTACTAGGTTCTTCAAACGCAAAGAGTCTAGAAGCAGAAAGTAGGAATACAAAAGATCCTGAAGTAAAGTTGACTCAGAAAACGAATATTATCGACATTAATGAACAAAACAAATCCAATTACTAGCATCTGTGAAGTTATTATTGCGATATTCTGAAGTTTATTTTTATGTTGAAATAACCAAGAAAGAAAATGAAACATTGAAAGATAAAAATTCGTTGAATGTTGTATAAACTAATTTTTAATTTCTATCGAGATATATTCTCAATATCTCTCATATCTATAGGATCTGTCTAATTCAAATCAATCCTTCGATTATTATGAACTATTATCTTATATATCTATCCAGAGTAATAAATTTATAATTATATTATTTCAAGAAAGGATACACACAAATGGCTGATAAAATCAAATGTTCACATATTCTCGTTAAGAAGCAAAGTGAAGCTATTGCAATCCTTGAACGATTAAAGAAAGGAGAAAGTTTTGCAAATTTGGCTAAGCAGCTTTCTATTGACAAAGGTAGTGGAAGAAAAGGAGGGGATTTAGGTTTTTTTGGAAGAGGCATGATGGTAAAACCATTTGAAGAGACTGCATTTAAGCTTGAAAAAGGACAAATATCAGAGCCGGTGAAAACTGATTTCGGGTATCACATAATCAAAAGGGCAGGATAAGCATGTAATTTGATATTATTTTATTCTTTTTTTCAAGGGACAATTCATTCAGTTGTTCATATCCAATACAATCGCATCTGCTTTCTTCGTTTATTTAATAATTGCTTTTTATAAACTAGTTTGCCTCGTGTTATCTTCCCATAATATGATCATTATTAAAATAAATATCTATTAATTTCTAGATGAATGTTATCCTTTTTGATTTCTTCTAACTTATTGCAATCACGTAACTTTGACTATTTTCCTCTGAATTAATATAACTAATAATATCTCTAAATAGTATCGTCATGGCAATGTTTAGCGCAGAAATATTGTCTGTTGGAAATGAATTGCTTTCAGGTATAACTATCAATACCAATGCGCATTGGATTTCAAAAAAAATTACAGAAGCAGGTGGTTTTGTAAAAAGGATAACCGTCATAAGAGATGATATTAATGAGATATCTTTGGTAGTAAAGGAATCACTTGCAAGAAAACCAAATTGGCTGCTTATTTCTGGTGGTCTGGGTCCTACTTATGATGATAAAACCCTTCAAGGTGTTGGATTTGGTTTAGGCGTGGAACTTGTACTCGATAATACAGCAGTGGAGATGTTGAGAAAAAGTTATGCACAACGTTCGGTAAATTATGAATTAAATGAAATTCGATTAAAGATGGCAAGGATACCAATGGGATCAATTCCAATTCAAAACCCTGTTGGCAATGCACCATCTGTGCTAATAGATACTGGTGAAACAAAGATTGTTTGTCTGCCTGGAGTACCTAAAGAAATGGAAGCAATATTTTTAGAAAATATACTTCCGCAAATAAAGAAAATTATTGGTAATTTCCATACTTCTGAATCCAGTTATGAAATAATTGGTGTTAGTGAAGCAATGCTTGCTCCAACTCTTTCTAAGATAGTTGAAACAAATCCTCCTGATTTGATTTATCTGAAAACACATCCCCAAGGATATACTAGCGATAATATACCAAGGTTACGTGTCCAAATTCTTTCAAAAGGAAAGGATAAATCTGAAGTTGAAAAGAGGTATAAGACTATCTCAAATATGCTCGTTGAAGAAATACATAGATTAGGAGGAAAGATACTCTGAAGTTAATAGCCTATCCGTATAGATTATAGATCAGATCGTTATGCTGACAAATATGCTAAGTAGACCACAGATATCAATTTAGAGCAGCTGAGACCTTTTTAATTTGAATAATGGCAATATCAGCAACATTGTAAGAAACCCGCCTAACAACCAAGCCGCAGAGTATCCATATTGATTTACGATAAATGAAAATACTGTCGGAACCCAAAAGGCATTAAATAATGAGATGCCATTGACAAAACTGACGGCAAGTGTCTCATACTCCGTTTGGGGTCCTTTTACTTGTTTTGCTTTCGTATAGACTATAACGAAACCTCCAGCCAAGAAAAAACCTGCTATAATGATCGAAAGTATAATAATATAGAATGTATTTGCTGCAATCATTGCCATACTTGATGAAATTACGATCCCAGAAATGATTAACAGCTGCCTAGCATCCCTAATTCTATCATAGATTCTTCCAAATAACGGAGAAAATAGAAGGGCAATTATCAAATTAAAACTTCCTACAAATCCAGCCATTATAGGGTCTATTTTCAGAAAATCTGTAAGATAAAAGACAATAAATGTCAAGGTTAGATTGGATCCTATTTGAAAACCAAGTAGTGCCAATCCAAGTACGATGAGAGAGTTGTTGAATAATATCTGACGTAGATCAGATATTTTGATTCCAAAATCTGTCTGTATTTTTTCTCTTAGCAATACAATCGCTAAAAAGAAACCAGTTATTAGTCCTAACAATCCACTTACCATCAAGCTTATTCTCCAACCCGTAACTTCTGCTAATATGATCCATCCGAAAATACCGATAATTCCACCTAGAGCATGTGCTGAATTGAGTAAGCCTACTCCTAATCCTTCGGATCCTTTCGCTAAATAGTTTGAGATTAAAATAACGCTAGGACCAAAGAAGCATGCCATTCCTAAACCGACTACAAACCTCAATATTATCATGTGATATAAGTCAGTAGATAACCCAGAAAGAAATGCTGCAGAGGAGCTAATCAAAATTCCATAAATGGCAATCTTTCTTGGTCCATACTTTGCGGCAAGGATTCCTGCTGGTACCTGAAATATGCCAATGCCTATGAGAAAACCCGATGTAATCAATCCTAGCATAGAGATATCCTGTTTGAAATCCACAGCTATAAGATAAAAGATGGAAGCTATATTGAACCAATTTATAGAGTACAATACTCTGGCAAGTATAAGGGAAGAGACTGCGGGACGATTGATTACTATGACCATCTATATGCCCATACTGTTGACTATATTTGTTTATAATTCAAAAATCCTTATTAAAATTAGTATTGTTTAATCTTTGCATATTGCAAGTTGTCTGTGAATATGCATAGTCCTTGAAAAACTTTTTAAATAGTCGATAGTAATATTTACTCCGTCATCGTTAGGTTTTCCTTTTTAAAACACTACTTTTTTGTTTAATGATATATCTCTCTCTTTTTGTTATGTCTACACTTGTTTTCGTGCTGGTTAGACATTCTTATTCTCATTTATTCCTGTTTTATTTTATTTTATTTTATTTTATTTTTAGAAAATTCTATCTGACTAACATTATGGAACATTTTGGATGGTGTAAGACTTTATTTGAAACACTACCAATTATCATTTCCTTAAACTTACCCATACCACGGCTACCTATTATTATAAGATCAAATTTTTCCCTATCACTATATCCCATAATTTTGAAAGCAGGATCGCCTTCTAAAAGAACAGTATTGATATTTACTCCACTCTTATTAGCCATCTCTTTGCATCTTTCAACTATTTTTCAAAGATTCGCTTTTATAATCTGCACAGAGTTTTTCCATAATTTTTGGTGAATAAATATAAACAGTAGGCGGCTCCTCAATTATATAAAGGACTGTAATTTGTGTTTCTAGTAACTTTGTTGAAAAAAATAGCATGTTCTAATGCTCTAAAAGAGTTTTCTGGACCATCTATTGAAACTAACATCTTTGAAAACATAGATATCTTTTATTTTACAAGATAATAATTAATTCTTCGTTATTGTTATCAAGAAAATATAATTTACGTGAGTATTCAGTTTATAAACTATGCTAGACTATTAAAAATTGTTAGATCTAATCATTAAAGTAAATTGGTTCTTCACATATCTATGGGATAGCTAAGGCAATCTAAACAGCTATTTGCAATCAATCGTCTTGATCAAAATTTAAATGATTTTTTGAATTCAGGTCGGCTATCCGTAAAGGCTCTGGAACCCATTCTTCATTTTTGATTAAGTTCTTGATAATCTGTATTGCTGTTGTTAAACTTATGTTGTGACCGATACTTACATAGATTTGTTTTTTATCTGCTTTTTTAATTGTAAATCCTAAAACAGTAGCATCATATTCTATAAACTGGTCTTTTTTTATAGAACCACAAAGTAGACTTTTTGCAACGCCTATTGTAGGTTTATCAATTAAGACACCTATATAACTGGCTAATCCACATTTTCTTGGATGTAATACTCCATGTCCATCGATAAGTAAAAGGTCAAATTGGTTCTTTAACAACTTCAATGTAGTTAGTATAGGTTCAGATTCTCTTAATATAAAAAGTCCTGGAATATACGGATATTTTACAGCACTCTTGGCATTGACTGATTCAATCAATTCCAGGGTATTTTTGTTCATTATTACAGCTGAACAATATGCTGCATTCTTCTTATAAGATACGTCTATGCCACAAATATACTCTATTTTATTATGAAGGGTATCCTTGGCTATTACATTTTTTGCAATTTCTTTTTGTAATTCTATTGCATCAGAATATATGGACATGTAGACAATGAACAGTTATACTCCATAATATTTAGCATCAACAGTGATTGTACAATCTTTAAACATACTCAAAGATTTAGTTATGAATTTAGCAAAGAATTCGATATTGTAGAATTTTATCTATGAAGTAGAAAATTTTTTATGTGTGTATCTTGTTTTTAATCTAACAATAACGAGGTACTTCTTCTAGCGATGGAGATATATTCTCTTTTTATATATGGCATATGTTTAGGTATCTTCAATCCTAACGCTATGGAATTGTTTGTACGTTCGTATAACAGGATTAAAGTACAATCACGAACATACAAAGAATATGATATAATACTTTCTTTTTGTTACTAATTAATAATCTAATTCAATTCAGCATTTAGTCTTGTTATCAAATGATCAATTGTAACTGGTTTGTCAATAAAACAGCCTATATTTATTGAGGGATGTATTTCTCTTAGTGCTTCTTGATTGATCGGTCCTGATGACATAAAACAAATTTTGGGGTTTGCATCTATTTTCAATAGGCGCTCACATAATTCAAAACCATTCATATGTGGCATATTTATATCAATTAATAATAGATCATAGAAGTTTGGTTTAAAATCGGATAATGCTAATAGAGGATCATTATATATATCAACTTTAAATCCGTGATGTTTCAAAGCACTTTTGAAAGTCAAAGTGGTATCGAATTCATCATCTATAATTAAAATTGTTACTGATGACGGCGTTTTTGTCTTTGGCTTTTGAATTTTAGCAAAAGAAGGCAAAGTTTGTTGTTGTTTTTGCTGCCAATCCTCATTAATCATTAATAGAACTTCCTCTAATACGATTTGCAATGGAACCTACAACATATGGTTGCAACTAATAATTACTACATATTAATGATATATACATGCTAATATAGTTGTTTCAGCAAATTATTTGAAGATATTTTAGCATTATTTATACATGTATAAAATTATTCTCAAATAATATATAACATTACAAAATTACAAAATACTATATTTCAAGACATTGTTATTGCATGAACATGCCAGAGAAAAGTTTTGTTACACATAATACTCATTTACATGCGGGTTATAAAATATATTTATATATATTGTCTCTTAGTGGAAGTAGAAAAAGGTCTCCAGATTGGTGTAAGCCTATAAGAATGAAGAGCTAAGGCAAATGCTTGGTACAATGAAGAGCGGCGTGCTGATCTAGAAAAGGAGTTGATCAATAGGAATATCAAAAATGGCAGATTTAGACGTTTTCACAGGACCTGGAACACAAACAATTCAACTTTTAAAAGAGGCTTACGTGACAAGAACTGATTTATCTGAAAATGCAGTTAGAAGGTAATAAAACTTTATGCTAATAATAATGGGTCACTTTGATTGTAGAAACATTTTGAATTCTAAACTTAAGGAAAAGAATTTGAGTATATTTTGCGAGTTGTTTCATGTAATGCCAATTGAAGAGAGGCAGAAATGCATCAAAGAAATTAATAGGATTTAGATGAAAGGAAATTTATTATTGAATCCTTTACCTACAAAGAACCTGTTAATGAAGAATCATTTAAACTTCGCAGCAGAAAATAACAGAAATCTGAAAAACGGTTCATAATGAAAGTAAAGAAGAATATAGTTTTATCAGGTTACTCTCGTTCCTCTACTGAAAGCCTTGTTTGTGGTAATAAAAAAAGGTAGAGTTGTAGTTTTGCTACACGACATCTATTTAGGTTAAGTTTACTTGTTAACTATAGTCTTTTATCTAAAATATTTCAGGGAGAAATTACTAAACGTGGCCTTAATGCAGAATCGTGATGACATTTTTTCTTACATATGGGACAATTTTTTCTATCTGTAGCTGAACATAAGCAAATATGATTTTTTATAAAGGAATTTGCAAATTTATTATTAAGACCTGTCTCATTACAAAATAAACATGGCATCATGTTATAAGTTCTTCCAGTACCGTTACAAATTTGGCATCTATCTAAAAACTTTTCGTCTGGAGTTAAGTCTTCCTCTGGTTCCATTAAGCTCAAATACTGCTCATAATATCTCCTATTTACTCTTATCTAAATATTGTTTTCACTTTAAAATAGCTCTAAAGAGTTAGGCTAGCTAACAAAGTATCTGTATTTGAGATACTTTATACAAAAGTACAGGATTTATCTCTTCGTTAATTGCCAAGAAGTAATCTCAGATAATCTCTATATGTTTTGTTCTGATTGTCTGCTCAGCAAGTTAACGTAATGGTCTATACAGCCTCCAGATCCTGTTTTGATTTTATACTCAAGAAGGAGATGGAAGAAGATAGAACTGCTGCTGTTTCTTCTATTGCAATTGTTGAGGTCGTGGTCGTCATCATATTTACTTGCAAAGTCAACACAGAAAATACAACATAACATGCATTTTTCATTATAAGATCTTCACGTAACTATGGTGTTTTATAGTAATAAGATAAACTATTGGTTTATTACGACTTTGACTCAAAGGTCATAGTTTGATATAATTTTGACCATTAAATTATAGACTAGTGCTCTTATAGTGAAATCGTATAGAAAAAACTTAAATATGATTATACTATATTTTTTACTAATGTTAAGATCACAAAAATTCAACGTTACACAGCGTCACGCTGCATATTCATCGTGATGAATGGAAGTCGATAATGGATATGGGTAAACCGAATTGGGCTTGTGCAACATGTGGGATGTACTCGTCGAGAAAAGAGAGCGTTAAGCGCCATATCAAAAATTTACACTCAGGTAATGCAATAGTTGTGAGTTATACGGACTATTTAGTCGGTAGAAAGTCTGGCATCTACGCTTCATATTCCAATCCAATTTACATATCAAAAAATGAACCTAGCCTTCTAGATAAGATCACAGAAGAATATTGCAAAGAGATAGCTAAAGAATGTGCTAGGCAAATTTTCCACCCGGCTTTACTAAACAACAAAGTTTAGAACCCTCTCACAATAATCATGGTGTTAGTCTTCTAAATCAACCTTATGACTTCTGGAGCAATCGTAATGACATTTTTGGACTTGAAATAAAGATATGTAACAAATGCTTAGCTATATCTCCAGTCAAAGTGCTTTTTTCACAGTATAATAATAGTGCTGGAAGAAGCTTTACACACGTATGCAACGCAAACATGGTGGAATCTATCTCTCAAATAATTATCGATAAAGAAGAGTTAGCAAATAATGTTAATCGCATAGTTCCCATGGCCTTAAGAGACTATGTAAATGCATGGACAAATAACAAAAATATGTTGATAGGTATCGAAGTACCGTATGTTACTCCTGATAACATTAATGATATTATTGATTTATCTAAGAGAGTAACATTATATCGGCATGAAAGAAGAGGAGGAGGAGAAGAAGAAGAGCGAAAACTTACAAAATCTATTGCGTTGCCATTTTCTGTTAAAAGGTGTCTCTATGTTGATTTAACAAACTCAAACAGCAATAATAATGAATTATATCATAACTGGGCAGAAAGAATAGTAAAAGAAAAACAAACATTATTGAATAATGATGAATTGATGAATTTCTTAGAGAAGGTAAAGCATGCCACTTTTGCATTCTTTAGGATAGAGAAACACAAAGGAAATATATGCTACTATTTTATGGCAATTATTCCTGCTACTAACAATACTGAGTCAAATCTCTTTTTAGATAATCAATCCAGTTCGACATCACTTAATCAGATGCAACAAGACGAAGAGCAGAAGATAATTCCTGACAATAGAGAAACGATGATATTGCAGAACTTACCATAAATCGGGTTAATCGATTTTTCGAGCGATATTATTATCACAATAGCAAGTAATACGAATATTGATAACATTAGCAATATGAATAATAATATTAATAATAACAATAAGAATAAGCTATCTCAGCCCACTTCTGCTCAAGCCGATAAAGAGGATATTTTAGATATCTGTCTTTCTAAGAATGTCTTACTACTCAACCTCAATTAGATCATTTTATTAGCTAATCGAGTAATTTTTGTGATACGGTATTAAATACTCATACTAACTGTATAAGCAATCCCGGAACAAGAAGAGCTAATGTAATGAAGACAATATCCTTCTACATTTCTCGTCTTCATCAAGCTGGTAGTATGTCATCAGCAATAACAACAGCAATAACAACAAATAATGATAATTTCTTGCCATGTCGCACTCTCGTTTGTTTATCCCTTATTCGTCGAATACTCTCTATACAAAGTCAATATTGATTTGCAAAAATATTCCCTCTTACATACGGGAATAATTACTTGGAACCTTCAATTATACACTGTAAAAATTACTTCCAGAGAAGTATTAAAGTTAATCCAATACCACTATCAATATCATACAGTATTATTAATAAAAAACAAATGTCGTTACTGATGACTGGAACGTTTTCATTACTTATTTGTCTAAAATAGCTCAAAGTCAAAACTTTTTCCATATTCAGAATTTTGGATCCATTCTTATATCTTGAATAGTCATTACTGATATAATTTGTTCTATTATATTGCAAACAAAAAGCTAGATAGTATCATCATCATTAATAGCCTATGATTACTTACAGCAGGTAGGATATATTAATGGTAGTCAAACATTTGATCATAGTATTGGTAGAATTAGTATTATTATCAGCTGCATTTTATATTTTTGCAATAATCCCTCTTCAGCCATCAAATGCAACAAAGGATACTATATTTGGTGACACCTTAAATTCTACAACAATCACAACTTCAGCCAATACTACCGATAATACAAGACAAGATTCAACAATAGGTGATGTAGTACATATCTTTGACGAATCTTATGCAAAGCTTGTTAACGATACACGATCTTTATCTCTTTCTTATCAGAATGAAATAGGCAAATGGCAATTAAATCAAACTGATAATGGTTCTATGATTTCAATTACCAATGACTATTTGGTAAAATTTCAAGAGATATCTATGGAATTTCAGGAGTTAAAACCTCCTTCTGAAGGATATAAGAGGGCACTTGATCTCTTTGCCAAATCCATTCAATCGGAAATGGCAAGCCACATACACTTTCGAAACTTTTTAGCGACTAGCAATTTAAAAGAAGATGAAAGGTCAATTCAACTTTTATCAGATGCCTATAAGTACGAGAAGGAGTCGTTTGATGCTTTCAAGGCAGCTGCTAATTAATAATTTGATTCAGGTTAGATATCAATAGAGATTAAGATTGTAATATTATGAAGATTATGTGGCATGCTTATTTTTGCAAATTTTGATTATTTCTTTCCATTTTTTCATATATGCTTTATAAAACAATTATATGTTATTAGTTAACTTTATTTAAATGCGAGACCAAAAAATTCATATATTTTATAACTGATAATAGCAAAAATAACTATCAAAGCTTCTGTGTTCTTGAAAAATATAACGTGGATTTATCGGCAATATGTTTTCTGCTAAACTAACTAAATCAATGGGTTATACAAGTTAGATTAACCTTTAGAAGACAAATTAGTCAAACTCTCAACAATCCTTAAACTGATCTTCCCGCGTTTCTTTACTGACCATGAAAGAGACTATTAGATGTAGAAATATCAATATCAATACTATACTAATAAAAACACAATCTTCACAAAATTTAAAAGAGTGAATAAGCCTATGTAGTTATATCATTATGCGGCTTTCTTCTATATTCTCTCGACCTTTACTTATTTATGACGACAAGTGTTCCTCGTGTGGAAAATTTGCAAAGACTGTAAGTGTTCTATCACGAGGATGGATACGTACAGCAGGACATTATTACTCAGAAGAGGCAAAAAATGCTAAGAATTTGGTTTTTCCAACAGATTACGATCCAACCAAAATGTTCTGGTTGATTAATAAAAATGGTGCACATGGTGCAAGGTCTGGCTTGCTACCAGTTATGAAAGAGATCATCAAAGGCATCTTTAAAGGTGGAATGAACCTTGATAATAACGATAACATAGCATGCGATTACACAAAAGCGATATCCTGTATGTCTACAAAAAATACAATAAAAAGAGTTGTCAGCATGATTCGAAATAGTGATAAATTTGCTTTTCAAAATTATTAGTTAGAATTATAACACTTGTGCCTATGCGGTTTCAATTTTTATGGTTTCTTGGTGTTCGATTATAATTTTGGAGAGCGCTAGAATAAACAATCTAAGAAACTAACAAAGCCATAAGACAGTATTATTATTGCATTTCATGCAAATTAGAAAATATCCTACATTTTACCTTCTCTATGCATATAGCTGTTATATCGTTATTATTCACACAAACCAAATTCTGATGGATCTGCACACAAGCCAGATGATATATTATTAAGATTTAGTTTCTCATTGTATAACATTTGATATAAAACGGAAATGCCCGCTAGTGCCATGTATATTTTTATTAAACTCCGGTTGGCGCACTGTGTTTATTTGCTCTATGTTGTTGTAATTTATCCGCTTGACTGAATTTTTCCATACACATATCACAGATGTACTCGGAATCGTCAGGTAGTCTGTCAGTACTATTTATCTTTTCATCAGATGTTGACAACAAAATATACTTTTGTACGCATCTATAAACATTTTGCTCATCATTGAACAAGTATGGGATACAAACTGTTTTTGGAATCGAGCGATAACTCTTAGACTATTTCATTTATAGAAATACACATACATATACTTACCAATACTAACCATTATTTGGTTTGTTAGGATAGTTTCACATTCTAAAACGAGGAAGAGATAAGACATACGGATGGCTGGTAAGACTCTAAGCTGAAGAGAGACCGGCAAAAATGTAGATATATTTTATTAGCCAGTGATTTATTGATCTACAGTAAATTTTATAGAACACTATATAATCAAATATATAGTCAAATATATAATATCTTCTTATAATATGATTCTTCTCAATAGAATAATATGACTATTAAGAGTAGAATCTTGACAAGTATTGTTATGATAGTCGCTAGCACGGTTATATCGCGGATATTAAAAAAGAGAAAATCAGAGAGCAGAAAACAAAAAAGATAATAAAATAAATAAATAATGCCTATTACATTGTGGATAACTAGTAATTATAACTGATATACATTGTAAAGATAATAGCAAATGAAAAAGTCGGGCATAAAAAGAAGTTAGAATTTCAATTACTGTTAAATTTGAATATTGACTATTTAATTACAAAACAGAACAGACATACAATTATTGCGCTATTCCTTAGGAATAGCGCAAGATAGATAAACAAACCAATAACTTGAAAAATATATACGATGCCGTAGATGTCATTTTTTATTTATAGGTTATTTCTTGAAAGTGTCCATGGATAACCACTCCCTCTTCTTATGGTATTATGGACTTTATTAGAACGGATGAAATTTCAATAATGAAATCATATTATGGATTTATGGTATAGCAAGAAGGCGCCAAAATTCGAGACAAAGAAAAGCAAGTCTTTGCTTCATCCCTTCATCGTAAAAGAATATGAAGGTCTTACTGTTAATCCTTACCAAGGATGCCACCACAGGTGTGGATATTGCTATGCGACTTATGAATGGTCGCCAGAGTTTTACGATAAAATATATGCCAAAAGTAATGCGTCCCAAATACTTGAAACTCAATTAAAATCATGGAAATCGAAAACTATAGATCCTGTAATGATATCTTCTGCTACCGACCCGTATCAACCAGCAGAACTAAAATACGGTATTACAAGGAAGTGTATACAAATATTACAGAAGTATAATGTCCCTTATTATATATTTACAAAATCCACTATAATAAAGAGAGATTTAGGACTTCATAAAGCATATAAAAATAATTGTTTCATTGTCTGGTCTATAACAACCTGTAATGAAGAAATCAGACGAATAATTGAACCTGGTACGCCTCCAGCATCTGTCATGTTTGAAGTGATAAAGAAATTCACGGATGCGGGCATACTTTGTGGAGTAAATATTGATCCTATTATACCACTTATTACAGACTCGCCAAATAGTATTGAATCGATACTGGACAGTAGTCATAATGTAGATGTTCACTATGTTTTTGGCACAGTTTTAAGGTTAAGAAGAGACATATGGGAAAGAATGAAAATTATCCTAAAACTACTCAATATAGGAGATGGATTTGATGAATACAAGAGAATATTTGAATTTGACGAACCAATCACTCAAGACCACAATATTGCAGCAAACCCGTCTTACTCCAGTAAGATAATTGAAAATCTAAGGGAAGGAGCATTGCATAGAGGAATGACCTTTGACTTTCCTGATTTCATTGGAAGTAAGTGCCTGGAAACAAATAAAGCATTTGATAATACAAATCAACTTACACTAATGAGTTATATGTAAACCAGTTTGAAGAATTATGAAATCTGCTAATGAATTTCTCAATAAAATAAAATAAACACAGAACTTATAACTAATCCTATTATAAAGCATCATCATGTGACTAGAAGGTTATCATAGATCAATATACATATTTGCTAAATTGTTGCGATAGATATCAACAGTAGATTTACAACAAAATTAGCTATATAGTATGAGAATCCTAAAAGTTATTTTTCGCTCAAGAATAATCTTTTTGTCCTTCTTTATTAAAGAGTATTTTAGATTTATAATGCTACATCTTTCGATATTATATTATTGATTAGATACGATATATAGACAATACTAGATTCAGATTTGTATATAGTCACACTGTTGCAGCCTATGAATAATCTTGTTTTCGTATTCTAAAAGAACATGTTTTAGCATATTCCTGCGTAAACAAAGAATGTGCATGAAATTTGAAGGAAATTGTTATTAGCATAGTAGTAGTTAATAGATCAAAATGGCACAACCATCCGATGCAAGTTTTGCAAAGGGAATTATTGCAATAGCAGGACTTAATCTTGCATTATCTTATGAAAATGCAGCCGTTGATAGACTAGAAAAGAGATTATCTGAATGTATTATACCTGAAGTAAAAGAGAAAATAAAACATCATCTTTTACAGACTAAAGAGCAGCAGGCTCATCTACAAGAAAGAATAAGGGCTCTTGGAGGAGAGATTACACCTGAAAAGGGTCATTTACCTGTACCAGAACCACCCCAATCACTAAAGGCTCTGATCGAAAGTCATAGTACTGATAGAGAAAGAGAAGTTTGGGAGTCACTAAATGATTTGATAGTTGAGAGAGCAGAAGCTATTATGTATCGTGGTGGTATCCAAGCTCTTGAATTACTGAAATCAGACAAGAAAACTATCAAAACCTTACAGAAAATACTTAAAGAGGAACAGGCATTTGGGGACTGGCTAGAGAAGAATAATCCAAAGATAGCAAAACGTTTAATGACAAAGCAGCTAGTAGTAGATGAAAAGAAGCGAAAAAAGAAAAAAGCAGAAGATAAAGTCGAAGTACATGAATCAGTACCAGCCTAATAAATATAAAATCAAATGTTGAAAATATGAAAGTATTCGAAAAGATTAATAATTAGATTTGTTAGGCTGTTACCAATAATTTCTTAGAGAAGAGAAGTTATTATGATATCTATTGGATGTATCTCGAAGCATGTTATTATCAATCTGATGTTCTTGTTTTGACAAATTTCTTATTATATTTGGACTTTTTTGTAGATTGGAATTTCTTTTTTGACTCCTCGTTCTCATCGTCAGTGCTTGTGCTTGATTGTATTTCAGCAGCTGGAATTTCTGTGGAGCTTTCAATATGTTGAGAAGACTTTTGAATAACTCCTGTCTGTTCAGTAGGTTCATCATCCATGATAAGAGGTTCTGCTTCTTTTGATTGCTCTTGATTAACCATTTCTGCTGGTAATTGTGGTTGTTGTTGTTGCTGCTGTCCTTGAAGTTGGGGTATTTCAACATTTTTTGGAAGCTTATCTATATCTTCTGATCCTATCGCTACTACTGGCTTCCGTACAGAAGCTTTTAATCTAGTAGCTAGATCTTTTCTAGCTACTATTAGTTCACGTTGTTGGTC
>Ga0126310_10000049_pt1 | contig 31128 bp, 22 predicted proteins | sample Plot60_FD_92540 | JGI IMG/M metagenome (GOLD analysis project Ga0126310, IMG submission 92540) | Serpentine soil microbial communities from UC McLaughlin Reserve, CA, USA - Plot60 | ecosystem: Environmental > Terrestrial > Soil > Grasslands | place: USA: UC McLaughlin Reserve, Lake County... | reverse complement strand
TGAATCCTTCAATTGCACTATAGTAAATCTATCATGAACCATTTGTTAGATGTAGGTAACGTATCTTTTGATCTCATATGCTCCTCCTGGGATATGAAATTTTACTATTCTGGATAGAAGTATATCAAATGTAATGAAAGGAGCATTGGATTTTAAGAAGATAATTGATAAATCATAATTTTAAGATCTCATCGATTCACATTCTCAATAAATGTTAATTTATTATACCCATTACTAATTTATTTTTAAAAATTACAAAAAAGTGATAACAATTTTGTCTATATACAAGAATAAAATACTAATCTACTATTATTGTCAGAGACTATTGTAGCTTTCTCATATTATTTACCAAAAAATGAAACTACATAAGTAATTGTCAATAGAAAGTATTTTATATATTATACTTACTGATTATATGAACATGGCACTGCATTCACCAAAAAATTATAATATTTCTTCTAATATTAAAGACAGCAGAATTATTGGAGATAGTACTAAAAATCCAGTTGTTATAGCAATTATCCCTGCTTATAATGAATCACGAAATATTGGCAAAATAATTGCTGAGACTAGCAAGTATGTTACCATAATTATTGTGGTGGATGATGGTTCAGAGGATAATACTGCAGAGTTAGCCATGTCCAAGAATACCAAAGTCGTACGAACTAGACGCAATATGGGAAAAGGCACTGCACTAAAGAGAGGATTAGTTGAATGTTTGAAATATAACCCTGATATCATCGTTACTCTAGATGCTGATGGGCAGCATGATCCCGCAGATATACCTAAACTTCTAGAACCCATCAAAAATGGGGAGGCAGATATTGTGATTGGTTCAAGATGTGATAATAATTCTCTGAGCGAAATACCTATGGTCAGAGGATTTGGATTGTCGTTTATTAATTTTATAAACAGATCTTTAATGAAATCAACTATTAAGGATAGTCAAAGTGGTTTTCGTGCATATGCTAAAAGTATATTGAGTATGATATCGAACTATAATTCTACAGGCTACGGTGTAGAAACCGAACAATTAGCTACGGCAGAGTTATACGGATTCCATATTGTAGAAGTACCAGTAACTATTAGATACCGAGGATTAGAAAATACTTCAAAGAAAAATTCTATTTTGGTTGGAGCAAATATAATATCAACTATCTTTAGAATTGTTGTTGAAAGAAGACCGCTTTTATTCTTTGGTCTTGCTGGAATTATTCTATTTGGGGCATCAGTCATAACTACATCAGAAATGTTGATACTTTTCAATGAAACACGATATTTTAGCATTCCACTTGCATTAATAACGCTTGGATTCGCTATTATGGGTACTTTGCTGCTTCTGATATCATTCCTTTTCCATACACTAAAAAGAATTCGGGAAAAATAGGATTTTAACTAATGATTTTAGATTGGACAAACTATGTAAAAGCTGCTAGAGATCATACTCCAACACCAAATAGTGATCAAATAAAGGTACTTTTCGTAGTCGATATATCTGTAGTAATTTTAAGGATTTAATTATATGTTTAATGGAATGTAGAAAATGAGGAGATATTGAGTAAACTCGAAGTCGGAAAGGGAGCAGCATATCTATTTATTGAAAATATCATTGCTGGGTTCTCTGCATATGGTTTTTGGCTTATCATGTCTAGAATTACTACAGTTGAAGTAATTGGAACTTCTTCTGCAATAGTTTCTCTTGCTGGCATTTTTGTAGTTATTGTAGGTGTCGGTATTCCAACTGGTATCCAACGTTTTTTAGGAAAGAGCTTTTCAGAACAAAAAATAGAAGATGCCAAAATGTACGTGAAGACTTCTTTACTTATTGTATCTATAGGAATAATAGTTGGTACTACTGTCATTTTAATTGCAAAGGATTGGATCTATGATGCTGTTAGATTTGACTTTAATTTAATTATTATATCTATTATATTTATAGCATCATATGCTATTAGTACCCTATTTCGTTCAGTAATAATTGCTTCTATAAAGACAAAGATATTGGTTATAGTATCTATTCTTTCTTCTATTGCTAAGTTTACCATAGCAATTATCCTAGTTTTAATTGGCACTGGTGCATTGGGTGTCACTATTGGTTTTACATCTTTTTCAATTTTAGGATTAATTATTCTAGCTTTTACTATCATGACAACTTTCAAACGATCAAAGGATAAGCCAAAAGTAAGCTTCAGTAATTCTTTTAGAAACATTGTGATTGCCAGTATGGCAAGTTGGGTCCCAGGGTTAATTAGTACGATAGGTTCCCAGTTGGGGACAATAGTAGTGTTTGGCTCTCAGGGAGCAAGTCAAGCTGGTCTTTATTTTGTAGCTTTTTCCATAGTTTTAGGAATATCAACAATTATGTCTGTTCTATCAGTAATTGCATTTCCAATACTAAGCGCTATGCACGATGGCCGGAAGAGATTTACATGGCGAGTAATAAAAATGAGTTTATTAATTTCTTTACCTTTCTCCTCTTCGATTATTTTTTATTCAAAAGAAGTTATGCAATTATTTGGTCAAGGTTATAGCGAGGGATCTTCCTCGTTAGAAATTCTGTTATTGTCGATGCTACCGACAGCAATTATGACTGGTACGAACATATTAGTGTACTCTTATGGCAATTATCGACAAGTCTTGGCGATTGGTCTTGCTACAAGTATTCCTCGTACTTTACTTTACTTTATACTTGTTCCAATTTTTGGGGGTACAGGAGCTGCTATAAGCTATATTATAGGATCCGTTATAGGATTTATCGTATCAATTGTTATATCTAAAAAAGTAGGGATGCAAATATTTTGGAAGGAACTTGCTTATATATTGGTTATCCCAACAACAGTTGGATTTCTCTTAAGCTATTTTGGGATAGATTATATTGTAGGTATATTTGCTACCCTCATCCTTTCTTATATATTATTCCTAAAGTTACTGATTATAACCAGATCAGACATATATGATTCATTAAGAATTCTACCCTATAGTATCTCGAATCCCATAATTAATATATTTAATATACTTGAAAAGAAATTAAAAGGTTCTTACTAATCGATAAAGAAGATTTGGTTGGGATATTATTGCCTGTTAAAATAACTATAGCCATAATAAAGCTTTAACTATAGCGGAATTTACATTCTATTTAATTGATTACCCGTAGTGCATGGAGATAGTCATCTAATTTTCTGTTCTATCCTTCATAGACTGTATGGTTCTCTTCACGATGTTCTTTTTTCATATATCAAATGAAGAAAATACTCTAGATATGAGAATAAATATGCGTGAGGATTATACCAAATTCCACCACCGTCATTAGAAACTGAATTATGTTTTCCATAACCATTGATAAAGATTGCAGAAATTGTTTTGCAACAAAAATATATTTTCTTTCCAAAGAAATATGAAAACAATAATGGTTTATTATTATCAGATTCTTCTATACAATCTGGATCAAAAACCTTTCCAACTTTAATTTGTGTGTTTCAGCAATTATAAATTTATTGCACTATCAATTGAATTTGTTGTTTTCCTAACTTTTAGATTCCGGTTATTATTATTGTGTTATATCTAATTGGTAACATCAAAGAATCAGTATCGATGTACTGAAGAAAAAGTATCACGTTAACCCTTTTAAAATATCTACTGATAGCCTCCTCATCGCTTCATTTCTTTTTTCAATAGATGTAGAAACTTAGAGGATATGCTATCCAATGAAAATATTTTCAATGTATTATAGGAGTTATTTTCCATAGTTTGCAACAAAGCCGGAGAATTTCTCAATTCTTTTATAATTGATACTAATCTAATGGCATCACCAGCATTTACAGTATGACCGATATTACTTGAATTAATTATATTTGCAAGTTCACCTCTACAGACACCTATTATTGGTTTGCAGCATGCGAGGTATTCATAGAATTTTGTAGGTAATGCTATATCAAAAATTGGTTCAGAGGATAGCAGTACCGTACAAACATCTGCAGCAGAAATAATAGTGGGCATCATATGTCGAGGTTGAAAAGGTAGTAGATAGAAATTATACAGGTTGTATTCAAGTTTTAATTGCTCTAATTTTTGTTTTCCCTCACCTTCTCCAAATATTAGAATCGCAATTTCTTTTTCATCTTTTAATTTATTTGCAGCATCAGCAAGATTTTCAATTCGTTGTGCGTTTGAAATTAACCCAGAATATAATACGATGAATTTATTTCCTAACTGTTCAGGCAATATTTTCTTCTTGATAAGGTCTACGCGAGAGTCATATTTGGAGAGTCTTGGATATATGTTCGGATCTACACCTATAGGAATATCATAAACTGAGGCTTTTGGTTTATATTCTTTGATTATATGTTCAGCAGCAAGCCCACTTATTGTAACTATTACGTCGGGAATTGCATATGATATTTTGGCAACAAATTTTCCGAATAGCATTATTATAGGTGTGAAAAATGTTCTAAAAACTACAAGTTCTTCTGGCCATAAGTCAGCTGCCTCATATACAAAAAAGGATTTCGTAAATATAGAATATAGAAATCCAATTATCGATGAAAATATTATTGGTGCTAAAGAATATACAACACCTACTTTTCCAGTAATTTTCAATATTTTTGGCATATAGAAAATGGCAAGAAAAACAAAATTTAAGAATAATATAAGTCGTTTTATATATCCAGTATGCTTTAGCGGAAGTAATCTAAAGCGAATTACTTTAAAAGGTTGCATAGATTCAATATAAAAAAATTTTCCTTTATATTTTGGATCTAATACTTTACCATCGGGATAGGCAGGAAAACCACTGATCACAAATACGGAATAGCCTACCTTATGAAGAACCATCGCTCTATTCCAAGCATGAGTTGAACCACCACTAGTTTCAGGCGGAAAGTACATACTTATCAGTAGAGCAATAGAATTGAAAAGTATATCCATATTTGAATTACCATTACTGGACTAAATCATGAACACTCCATTCACTTATAAATTGTTTCTTTACTACAAGACAATTAATACATATATGTCACGTGACAAAACTGCTATCCTGATTTGTTTAGAGCGGTTTTCAATTCTTAAGAATGTTTAATAATTTAGAGAACTCAAGCAAACGAAAGAAATATCAGAGTTAAAAATGCATAGTATGTAGACATATCGTATGATAGACGTACATATATTCAACATGGCATAGGTAGACTAGCTGTAGATAGTAGTAAGTTATCATCAAAATGAATGAAGAAATGTTATACATACGCTAAATGATCGCAAAACAAAGTATTGTTTCTTTTTTCTACACATTGGTAAGCTAATCCTAGTTATTTTGTTACTCAATTCTATCTTTTTATTCATTATTGCATGATTGTTTTTGCTAGGCTTAACATTTATATCATGGCAATTCTAACAGGCTTCTTATATCTTCTTTTAATAAAGCGGAGAAAAGTCTATGGTTTGTTTCAATCTATTGAATGTAACTATATTATTGGCTGTGGATTAATTGATGGTATGTTTAGAAAACTAAGAACCACAGGAATGTAATAATATTTGGTTGACATAATCATAACAAGATCTAATTCGGTAATATACGATCCAAGAGTTAGAAAAACTGCTAGATCGTTAAGCAAGAGATATTCTATATCAATACTCGGATGGAATAGAGATAGAGTTTCAAAGAAAGAATTAACTGATAATTATATTGTAGATCTTAAACTTTTTAACTTAAAATCACCACCAATTGGAAAGTGGTATGTAATTGCATATTGGCCTTTATTTTGGATGTGGATTCTTATCAATTTATTTGTGTATAGACCCAAGGTAGTTCATGCATGCGATTTGGATACTGTTTTACCTTGTTATATCTACAAGTTAATATTCAGAAAGAGATTCGTCTTTGATGCATATGAGAGATATGCTATGGCTTACTTTCCTTACTTTCCTTTAAAACTTAAAGCATTATACTCACTAGTCAATTTATTTGAAGAGCTATTTAGCAAGAAGGCAGATGTATTAATAGTTGTTAATGAAAAAGCGTTAAGGACATTCCGACGAACTCCAAAATATTGCGCTATAATAATGAACTGCCCTGAAGATTATACTATTGGTAAAACAAAATCAGAATATAATGATGTGTTTACGCTTGTTTTTACAGGAGCCATTGTGAGAAATCGTGGATTCGAACCAATAATTGCTGCGATAAAGGATCTAAATGATGTCGAATTTGTTGTGGCTGGTAAAGTTATACATAAAGAATTGCTAGATCAAATGCAAGTGTTATCCAATGTGACCTATAAAGGTTTTCTATCTAACGAAGATGTTCTCGCTTTAGAAGGACATTCTGATGCCATGGTTGTTTTATATGATTCAAAAGTTCCACAAAATGATTTTGTGTCGCCCAACAAGTTTTTTGAAGCAATGATGTTTAGAGTACCAATAATTACTAATCTAGCACCTGAATTGATCAATGACGAAGTCGGCTGTGGTATTATAGTAGATTATAATAATGTAAACCAAATAAGAGAAGCGATAGTTAGACTAAGAGACAACAAAGAATTATGCAGAAGGTTAGGCAATAATGGTCGTAATGCATATCTACAAAAATATAACTGGAAGATAATGGAAGAAGAATTATATAAAATTTACAAGTATTTATTAGGCTATTAAGTTAAGCAGAAGTACTATTAAAGCTAAATTGAATCGCTCTTATTTACAAATGTTTCAGCCAAACTTAAAGCTGGATAACACAAATTAAAGATGTGTTTACATTAACTACCTCACTTCCTGATGAATGTTGGTGTAGCAGTTTACTTAGAAAGGTTCAATGGAAGGATTGTGTAATATGTCCACGTTGTCAATCCTATAACATAAAGAAGGATGGTCACTACAGGTCATATCAAAAGTACTTTTGTAAACAGTGTGAAAGATGGTTCAACGACAAAACAGGTACCATATTTCATTATTTACATACGCCATTGAAGATATGGTTTTTGGCAATGTATCTGTACTTTGTACTCTGGCCTGGATGTTCCATAAGAGAGGTATCGTTTGAGGTAGTTGTACCATTTCCAAGATGCTATCGATTTATCAGAACAGTTATGGAAAAAATATCATTATTATTATCATCGTCTAATAAACTCGATGGCAATGCTGTTGAAAGTGATGAATTCTATATCAAGGCAGGATTGAAAGCTAGATCATATCATGATGAGATAGTAAAATCAGCAGGAAGAAAATCCCGAAGACGAGAGGTCAAACCATGGAGAGGTAGAGGAACATTTTACAAGGATCATCCAATGATAACATGTATTCATCAAAGAAGGAATGGACTGACATATTTTGATGTTCCTGTACATAAGTCACTTCTTGAAATTGTATGTAGCAGAGTAAAATACGGTTCTACTGTGTTTACAGATTAATATAGAGCATATGACCAGCTTGAGGAACATGGCTTCATACACAAGAGTGTAATGCACTCACAAAAAGAATATGTAAATGGTAATGTGCATGTGAATAACTGTGAATGCAGAAGCAATCTGTATCAGATCTGGATAAGAAAGTTCATGGGTGTAAACAAATACAATTTACAGGTATATTCCAAGGTATTTCAGTTTATTCACAATAATAGAACAAAGGAAAGAGAACAAAGATTCATGCAGATTCTTTGCTAGAGGTAACTGAAACATTCAGAAATAAGAGCGAATTGAATTAAATAATGTGTAAATGTTTGAACGTGATAGAGCTAACCTTTTCTTATCAGATATATGTGCGTTGTATTTGTATTTCGTCTTTGGACTGAGTCTTAGAAATACATCCAATTTACCAATATGATGGCTTTAAATTGTTCAATAAGCGGTAAGATGGTTAACAGTTCTCAACATATAATAACAACTGTCCTCCTTCCTAAAAATGGACACATTATGCAAATTGGAATCACCGGCTGTGCTGGTTTTTTAGGATCTCATTTGGTAGATACTGTTTTGTATAGAGGACATAAAGTCATAGGTATTGACAACTTATCTATGGGAAAAATAGAAAATATAGAACATAACTTGAAGCATAAAAATTTTAAATTCTTTAAAGTTGATGTCAGAGACTTCGAGCGTATAGAAGATCGATTACAAGAATCTGACGTAATAGTTCACTTAGCGGCTTACAAAATACCTAGATATGGAAACGCCCTCGAAACGTTAATAATCAATAGCCATGGTACACATAACGTACTAGAAACAGCCAGAAGAAATAAAATCAAGGTAGTATTAGCCTCAACATCTGATGTTTATGGCAAGAATCCAAAAGTGCCATTTAATGAAGAAGATGACCTCGTTATCGGTCCAAGTACAATACCTAGATGGAGTTATGCAGCTTCCAAGCTTTTTGATGAACATCTTTCTTTTGCCTATCAGGAAGAGTATAACATACCGGTGGTGAACATAAGACTTTTCGGATCGTATGGTCCCAGACACCATCTTTCATGGTGGGGTGGCCCTCAATCTGTGTTCATTAGTCAAATACTAAATGGTGAAGAGATCTCCATTCACGGAGATGGCAAGCAAACGAGAAGTTTCACTTATGTAAGTGACACGATAGACGGCATAGTCGCCGCTCTTGAGAAGGATGAAGCTAATGGACAGATATTTAACATTGGAAGCAATTACGAGATAACCATACTAGATCTCGCAAATCTATTAGGTAAACTATGCAATGATTTATTCAATACCTCAAATGAATTAAAATTATCATTTATTCCCTATTCATCTATTTCCAACAAGAAATATGAAGATGTAAGACGTCGTGTTCCAGATGTTACAAAAGCCAAGCAAATCCTTGGTTTTGAGCCTAAGGTAGGTTTGGAAGAAGGTCTTACAAAAAGTATCAAATGGCAAAAACAAGTCCTGGACATCCCAAAGCCTACGTTATAGGAGATTACAGTGTATAATAATGACTAAACAAATGCATATATGCCTTTTAACGTCCGGTAGAGTATTTGAGCTGGCATACGGAGGAGAAACACGATACACACTTTCACTTGGTAATTGGCTTGCCATGCGGGACCATAATGTGACATTGATTGGAACTGGATTTGCAAGCATAAAGGCTAAATCTTTGTCCAAATTTGATGTAGAAGAAAATAAAAAAAGCAAAAAAATTAGAGTGCTGTACCCTCCAATGTCTGTATACTTACTTTCAAGATTAGTTTTATCGTTAATTTGCATTTGCAAAATTTTATTAATAAATAGAAAATCCCCAATAACATTAATTCATGTACAAGAAACAGGATATTGTGGTCTATCGGCTATAGTATCAGGCAAGCTTTTAAGAATTCCTGTTATAATATCTTCCCATGGCATACGACACAAAGCTCTAGAACCAAATATTCAGAGCAGATTAAGAAAAATCTTACTCAAAGTTGAGTATAGCCTAGACTTTTTTACAACTAAGAATGCAGATAAAGTCATAGCAGTTAATTCTTCAATAAAGAAATATTATGAGCAAAAAATCTCCAAAAAAATTGATTTTATACCTGTTCCGATAAAGGTAAAGGATTTCGAATTTTCTGGAGTAAATCGAGATCTAATGCGCGAAGAGCTACGAATAGAAGACAATAAAACAAAAATAATAGGATATGTTGGTAGATTCTCATCAGAGAAAAATCTTTTTACTTTATTGACTTCATTTGTTGATGTAGTGCAAGATAATTCTTTAGTAAAGCTCGTATTAGTAGGAACAGGGCCATTAGAGCCTCAACTCAGGGAATTTGTTAACAAAAGAGGTATTGAAGATAAGGTTATTTTTTGTGGTGTCAGATACGATATTGATAGGATTCTTGCGGGCTTTGACATTTTTGCGCTTCCTTCATATACTGAAGGCCTATCAATTGCATTATTAGAAGCTATGGCATCTGGCCGGGCTATTATATGTAGTGATATTCCTGCTAATAATGTATTGGTAAGACATAATCAAGAAGCTTTGCTTGTGAATCCATATAATCCACAAGAACTCACAAGGGCTGTTCAATTACTTTGTAGTAACGACTCATTGCGATTAAAATTAGGTTATAATGCGAAGATCAGATCAAGACAATATGATGAAGACATAGTTTTTCCCAAGATTCTGCAATACTATGAAAACCTTCTCTATAGGAAGAAAAATAAATAGAAGTGCAAAATTATATTGAAACATTCTATTAAATTATAAATACATAGAATATGTCTAATAGCAAATTACTCCTAGCCAAGATTTCTAACGGACTGCTGCTTGAATATTTGATAATCACCATTATTCTATCAACGGTAATTTTTCTGCTGGATCATCCAATAAAATATGTACTCTTTATTTTTGGTGTATCTTTAACTTGGCTACTTTTCCTGACAGTATCTAGATATGACTACACATTCAAACTATCTCTTCCGATCTCAGATAAGATCGTTGATTATTTCTTCATAGTATGCTCAGCTGCTGTTTTGGCTTTCAATATATTTGCTAACCATATAATGAACATAAGCTTCATTCTCTCCATAATCGTTTCCTTCTTCTTACCTGGATGGGTATTGCTCAGATTACTCAAAATTGATCGTATACAGGGAACTAATTTTGGCTTGTTTGTATTGTCCTTCTCCATCAGTATAGGATTAACTTCACTTGTCTACATGTTTGCCTTACCATTCAAATCAAGTACAGCGGCTATAATTCTTTCCATCATATACGTAGGCATATCTGTGCTTCCTTTGATTAAAGATAGGTTTTATAATGGCGGCGAAAGGCGACAATTTTATTCAAGCAATCATAGGAGTGAACACAATCTATTTGATATTTTGCTTCTTATCTGGCTTATACTCTTTTTCATATTTGTTATTTCAAACCTCTATCCTCAAATGGCTTATCTTCCAGGCATTGACATTATTAGACATTTTTCATATACTAAAGGATTAATTCTGGCACCAGACACTTATGTTAGCCAATTATATCCTTGGTTCCACTTTACTTGGGCAGTCGTTAACGAGCTTTCGGCATCACCACCTATGTGGCTCTTTCAATCCTTCATTGCTTACTTAAGTGGCATGTTGATCTTTTCCTTCTACATTATGGCAAAGGAATATCTCAGTGATATTGATACACGTGCGCCTATTCTAGCCACTGTTTTCTTTGTCGTTTTTTCAGGATTCGGTTGGATTTATTTCGCACAGCATGTATTAAATATGCCAAATCCAAGCCAACACTGGTACTTACTTCATCAATCAGCTCTTCAATCTCATTTAGACATTACCTATGGGGAAGGTTCTTGGCTCTGGCTTTGGTTCAGACCAATAACTGTCGGATTCACGATCTTCTTTGTCTTGCTCTGGCTCATGCGGCGTGAGGGCCTTACTAAGCTCAACTACATTATAATATCCTCATTATTAATACTAACTCTCAATCAGGTTCACTTTTCAGAGCTTATCATATTTGTTACTCTACTTTTCATTTTAGCTTTACTCTTTCCAACCATCAAATTGCGTCTTAAGGAAACAGCTATCTCTATTCTCATAAGTCTTGCCGCTACTGCACTGTTAATCCCCGCATACCAAAACCTTCTTAGCTCTGAATATCTGCTAGCTTCAAATCAATATCTGTTTGTTTTAGCTGCATTGGCTGGTTTGGTCTTTATACTTGTAAAGTATCCTAGGAGGCCAAGAATATCTTTTAGGATGAATTTGACCGTTCTTACCTCAATTGCATTGTTTGTTTACTTTATTCTACTATCCTATTGGTTCCTGCATATAGACAACCTCATATTAGATCTTAGCGAAATTTCATCAGTTCCTTTGGAATATTACCCTATTCTACTTGGAATTGCAGGTATCTTTGCGATACCATGTTTTATACTCTTAGCCAAAAAGAAATATAGAAGTAATCCTATTGTTATATTTGTAATTCTTTTTGTATTAATAGTAATTTTTGGAAGAACTGTAACTTATATTAATGCTAACATTGAAAATACTAACTATTGGGAGAGGAGATTGATTCCCTTTGCTTTTGTTTCTGTCTCCATTCTATCTTCCATTGCCATCTTGAAAGTGATAGAACAACTAAAACAACATCAGCAATTAGAAAGGCATTTTAGGAGTCTCAAAAATATATTGACAGTTACCTTCCTATCATTCTTAGTTGTAGGAGGCATTTTATCAACATTCTTGAGCGTAGAATATTGGATTATTAATACCTCAAAATATAGCCTTTCAGATAAAGAGATTGATGACAATCATCTAAACTCTATTGATCCGAATTCTACCCTGCTGACTCTTTCTGATCGCTCACATAACATTGCTGAATTTGCGAGTGTAGACTATCTGGTGGGTTATTACAAATATCAATTATGGCCATCTGAGAGCCCTGAACTGCCTTTAAATATTCTATATTCACTTAATAATCCTGTAATCATATATCTGAGTGAGAGAGACCTCAAACAAATTACCAGTTATATATATGGAAACAGCTATATAGCTTCAAATCTTCTGAGAATGGCTTCCGACACAAAAAAAAGTTTTGGGAATGGAACTACAATCCAAACTCCAAGGCTCGCTCCTACTTCATCAAGTAGCGATACGGTCCTGGTTATACCGGAAGGCGAGGCTAAATTCTATTATTATGCATATGATATCTTGTCACTAGGTGGCTACAACTATACATCGGTGCTCGTATCAGATATAAATTCAATCAGTAAAGCTAGGATAGTTGTCGCACCAAGCGAACAAATAGCTTTGAAAGTCATGGATTATAAAAGCAAGTATAATTTACAATATGAAAAACTAATTGTACTTAATGTTGATCGTTATGATCAGTTAGTAGACGTTGATAATGCCACATTCAGTCCTTTAATTGGTGAAGACAAGCCTTCAGCCGGATGGATCACGAGTGGTAGTGGAGCAGGCAAAATAGGTGTTCCAAAAATCATAGATAACCCTAATACCAATACCAATACATCAGGAAAAAATTCATTTAGAATTAGTGTAGGTGAAGGAGAATATGGCCTATGGCAGATTTCACGACAACTATCTGATAAACCTTTAAATCTTACTAACTTTGAATTTGTGGGATTTAACTGGTATGGAAAAGGTGATGGAAGATGGTACTCACTACAGTTTACGTCAGGACCGGATCAGTTCTTCTGGTATAGGTTTCAGGACTCATGGAGTGGTTGGAGGCAGGTTATTTTGCCGATGCAAATGTCAGATGGACGGGGTCATATCTCAGGAGTTACATTTGATAAAACAACAGCAAAACAAGGAGCCTCTTGGGCCAAAATCATTAGGATAGATCTGAGAACAGAAGCATCAAATGTAAATAATGGAGGAGAATTTTACTTAGATAGGTTTGGTTTTGGTAACATGTTACAATCGTCTAGCATAAAATGGATTTCTGGTAAGAAAGAAATACAGCTTCCGACAGACATAGATGTGTACCCAATTCGTCCGAGGTCAAATTATGATACAATAGCTTATTATAATATAGGAGTACCTTTCATTTTACATAAAAAATACGACAGCTATGATATGTTTTACCTTAATGTACAACCAATAATCCAAAAGACAGATTTAGAAGATAATAATAATAAAAGACATATCTATCCGTTGCTAGGTAAATTGTTAGAAGATATAGACATTAAACTACCAGCCTATAAATCTATTAACAGAAGTAAAAGCAGCCTTGTTACTGGAGGTGTAGTAGCTTTTAACAATGCCACTTTCATCGGTGATCTGGGCTTGAAGTCGTCCTCGGCAATTATAGATGCTAATACAGATTCTATCAGAGTCACTGTCGATGGGAACAGTTTGATTCTAAAAGATGTATCACAGGTTCTACCTATTAATATTGAAAATGTCACAGTAAAGAGTAACGGTGGAATAATTAACGGTGGATCTGGATATTATACTGATGTTTCACTGAACCAATCCTCAATACATTTCATAGGTCATCCCGCTATTCTTTCTCTAAGCTTCAAGGAAGGAAGTACAAATACAACTATTATTAGTGGGAAAAAGATTGATATTAATTTAGCAAACTCAAATATGTTATTGAGAGAACCGACGGTGACATCAAATGGCATAATCGATTTTGGTAACTTTTATGGATACGGTGAGCTGACAGATAAAATGAGAGCGCTGGGTAAAGATCTAAGAATAGATGGTAAAGTTACTTTTAGTACCACATATTCTGACAAGTTCACTATTACACGGGGATTCTCATTCGAAGGTAATCTTATACATTCTGAGTCAATATATCCTTACGATGAACTCGGCAGTTTAGCTAATATTTTCAGCTTATCAAATATACGATACGTGTTGACGCTGCTACTAATATTTGTGGTCTTTCATTTCTATATTGCCGCTAAGAAAAAAAGTGGAGTACCTATCAAAACTAAATAAGATCAAATTCATGACAATAATTTTTGCATATCGGCCATATAATATAATTCTACATTATTGAAGATATTAGATTTAGAATCTTTTTATATTGAATGACAGTTCTATCGTGCATTCCTCTTTCCAACTGTTTTCTGACTATAAAGCGTAACAAAGTATATGGGACTAGTTTGCCTAGATTGAGTTCAAAACCAAAATGGCTATTAATTCTGTCTTGCAATTTTCTCATTATAGGATTAAATTTTCTAGATCCGGTAATATTAGAGATGAATTCCTCTGCAGATCCACTAGACAATTGTATAGCAGTTATAATAAAGAATACAAAGTCGTAGAAAGGATCTCCTTTTTCTCGAAAGTATTCCCAATCAATTACATTTACTTCATGTCTTTTAGAATCAATCAATATATTTCCATACCAGAAATCCCCATGTTCAGCTGTTCTATCAACGTTAAGACCTCCGACATATAATTCATAATCGTCAAGCAAACTTCGGTACTGTAATGTATCCAAATCTGGTAATTGTAAAAATTCTCTCCTTACAGAATTTACTTCTAAGGCAATATCATCTTTCGTCATAGGTGATAGATGAGTTTTATTTTGAAAATTAATAAGCCACTCAATGGCCATCTGGACTTCATCAAATTTAAGTGGGTTCAGTGTCCTTCCAGGAATCCAATCTTCTATCCAAGCTCTTTCAGATGGATCGGCTACATCTGGATGGGTTTTATCATGTAATGCTATAGTATTGGGTAAGTCATATCCATATCGTTTTAAATGAGCAATCTTTGATGGCTCTCCTTTATTATCATATAAAATATACTTTATTCTGCTGCCTTCACTTAAAACGATGTAGTTTTTGAGCAGAGTATTGTTAGCAATAATATCGTCAAACGATTCTTCAAATTCGTTTTTATAACAATAAAAAAGAAAGCTTGGCGTAAATAAACTTGCAATCAATCCCAAAATAGACTTATCCATCTTTTCTAATATTAATAGCACAATTTTAAATCTGGTTGCAGTATTTCTAATATAGTGAATAAAGCCTTTTAATCCTATTTTATCGTCAAGCTTACCAGAGATATTTGGATTATTATAAGAAGGAAAGACCCAATAGGGTCTAAATTTAAAACCAGCTTGCCTCAAAAGCGAATTGTAACCCAAAATACTGTAAGTATATGTATAATAACCTCTTTTTTCTTTCTGCATTTTAGACTTATCTCCATATATCCCTCCAGAATAACCAAATTTTCTTACCACAAAATTGGCCACACTTCGGGGTAGAAGACTTGTATATGAAAGTCCACTGTGATCCTTTGCACCTAGGAGAAAAGGAAGGCCGAACCTATTTTCAATCCCTATATAAAGGCAGCCTTTGTCTGAAAGTACTCGTCTAATTTCACTTAGAAAGGATAATTGGGCTTCCCGTGGAGGAAGATTTGTATTCATCATGCCAATCCATTCCAGCACGCCATTGCATACTACGAGATCGAAATAATTATTCTGAAACGGAAGTTCTAAGGCATTACTCCTTGCTATAGTAATGTTTGATCGGTTGGAATTTTTGTATCTCCTTTTCTGGAATTCAATTCTTTCCCTTACAGCTTCAAGGGAATATACCTCTTGATAATTATATGAGAGTAATTCTGAAATGGCACCAAGGCCGCTCCCAATATCTAAACAACGCAAATTATTTTTACCAAGACAATGGCAAACCCAGTCTGCTCTTCTACTATCTGTAATATAATCTTGGAGGTGAGGATTATGCTTAAAAAAACCTGTTATTGCTTCATTATATCCTAGCAAATCAATGTCATCAATTAACGTTTTCATTTCCTGCTGAGATACTTCGCCAGCATAAAATTCAACATCACCTATAAAATCAACATATCCATCACGAAAACAATAAAAACTCGCACAATTTTGGCAAAGGTAACCATTAGGCTTAGTAAGAATATATCCTTTACATCTGGGACAGCAGAAACTTGCAGCCATGATACGTGGTCCCTATATGTAATTTTCTTGTCAATATTTGTTTCGCCAGCGATCTATGGCTAATGATCTCTTGAATATGTTATTATCATCATACAAGGCATCTATTAAAACAAGAACGTGTTATTGAAGCCCAATAACGATAATTGCTGAATATGTTTTGTACATTGATTAGAGAGCGTTGGGTTAAATCTGAACACCCTCCCTACGACGTAAATAGAGTACTAGATTTGATGTATCTACTATCAAGACTGTGCATATAGATAAAAAGCCTATCCAATCGTATACATGCACAGATCACATCTTTATATTTACAGATATAGTAATCATCCATAATCTATCCTTGAAACACCGTACAGCTCTTTAACAGAGCTTTTCTCAAAGAGTGTATTGCATTTATCGTTAATACTTCAAGAAGCATAAGCTTCAGAATAATCATGTTCCACTATTTGAATATATGTTTACCATGATTTCGATCAATGATCTCAGGAATAATTCAGCTGCAAACATATTTTATCTCTGGACTTGTATACTCCCAGATAGTACTTCTAACGGGTTCAGTTCCAATCCACAATTATGCTTTATTATCACCACTTATCTGAATTATAGTCAACTATGACCAAGGCAGTCATTCTTCTTTTTCTTGAGTAAATCATATTGAGATTTCTTTGCATCCAATTCCATACAGAAACAAAACTTCTTTCTACAAAGGCATCCCATGCTTTGACTGTATTTCTAAAACTCAGTCCTATAAATTATAAGTAGATGCATACATCTCCGTCTCTGCAGATGTCTTCTCACCTTCAAACATGATCATAACAGAATATAAGAATTCAGTCGCAGCTATAGCTTTATCGTTGAATTAACATAGCATCTTTTTCGACCAGTAGTTTGCTCTTTTTTGTCCTGTGGTCTTTTCTATACTGTTTAAAGGGACATAATTAGATCCTTAATTAAAATAGATGTTTGACCATTTCCAAAAATTGGCTTTATTCTACTATTAGTTGATGGTAGTGATTGTGGCATCCAGTCTCTAGTAGCTTTGACAATCTTATCAGTATTAATATCCGTGAGTAAATTCCAACCAACATTCACAGTTTCTATCCATTCAGTATTTTTTCGAATTGTTATACAGGGAATACCTAACAAGTATGCCTCTTTTTGAACTCCCCCAGAATCAGTTATTATTTTTTTAGAATTTTGCATCAATTTGACAAAGTCAATATAACCAACGGGCTGAATTAATCTTACATTTTTACATTGTTTTAGTCTGCCATACAAATTTTTCTCTTCAAGTATTTTTGCTGTCCTTGGATGTATCGGAAATACTATTTCTATTTCTCTTTGTACCTTTGAAAGGATTTCAAATGCACGTATTACGGAAACTAAGGTATTATAAGAATCAGTATTTTCTGCTCTATGCATAGTGAAAAGAACATACGATTTTGGTAAAAGTTTAAGATCATTAAGAATTAATGATTTAGATGATAATTGTACTGCTTCTTTTACTATTTCAACAGCTATGTCTCCTGTATAGAATACTTTACCAAATACATGTTCTCTTTCTAAATTATCAATAGCAGTTTGAGTTGGAGCAAACAGATAATCACTTAGATGGTCTGTCAATAATCTATTAATTTCTTCAGGCATACGCCTATCGAAACTTCTTAATCCAGATTCAACATGAGCAACCTTTATCCCTGTTCTCATTGCAGAAAGAGCTCCTGCAAAAGTGGAATTTGTATCACCATAAACTAAAACTAGGTCAAATTGGAACCCTAGAAATATCTTTTCAAGTCTCTTAATCATCTCACCAATTTGATATCCAGGTGTCCCAGAGCCCACATCCAGATCAAAATTTGGTTTTGGTAAATTGAATTCTTTAAAGAATATTTCTGATAATTGGTAATCATAGTGTTGCCCTGTATGTATAATAGTATGATGGCCAGAAAAAGTACCAATAACTTTATGAATTGGGGCTAATTTAATAAAATTAGGTCTGGCTCCAACTACAGATGCAATTTTCATGCATAAAGTCATTATTAACTTATACTTAATATTATGTACAGGCAGCGAAGATGTACTAAGTCAAATCAAATCCCCTCTAGTATTAATATCACATTCACACATAAAGCAATGAAATTGACAATCAAGCTTACGTAGTGAAGGGATCATCTAACTCTAGTTAAAATGTAAATTGCATTACTTTTAACAGTCATCTTACTTAAAGAATTTAGATGAAGGAGGATCACTAGTATGACAAGGTAATATTGGGATAACAAATGCTTCTACCACCACGCATTCTAAATTATCTGGTAACTTGCTTTGTATCAGTAGAGTGCCAGTAGAACATGCTATCATTTAGACCATGAATATATAGTTACCCATTTTGAATGAATGAGTATTTTATTCTGCGTTACTCAACAAATAGATAGAATTATAAGTTTGACGTAGTTTCGTTCTTCAAATAAATATATGATATTATAACAAAGCTTGTATCAATTAATCTGTTGAGTAAGCCAGCAACAATCATTGATTGCCAAAGGTCGAATACACATTACTCTTATATACTGTCTAGAGGTTTTAAGATAACCCATGTCTAAAGTAAAATCATATTTTAATAATCATGCTCATAATCATGCATATCATAAAGATCCAAGTTTCTATCATTCAATAATAAGTAGTATAAAAAAAATTAAAGCAGATGGGAGGATCAAAATATTAGATGTAGGTTGTGGGAACGGAAGTTTCATAAAAAGCCTAATAATGAGTGAAATTGACGCCGTTTTTATCGGAACAGACATGTCCCTCAACATGATAAATACGGCTAAAAAAAATCTAAATTATCCAAGTGTAGAATTATTTCTCGCAGATGGATTCAAACTGCCACTAAAAACTGAATCCAAATTCGATCTTATTCATATAGACTCAGTTCTGCATCACCTAATTGGACAAACCAGATATCAGAGCATGTTCTTTGTAAATCTAATGCTTAAACTACTATCAGCTAGACTTTCTGAAAATGGAGTTCTAGTCGTGGAGGAGATGCATTATGTTTCGCATCTAAAACCTAACATTACTTCCTCTATAATATTTTATGGATTGAAATTATTAAACTTCCTTCGTTTAGACATTAATAGAATTATCAAGGAATTTGAACTAGGTTTGGAAGTAAACTTCCTATATGATAAAGAAATTGAAAAATTACTTGAACAGTATGGCACTGTTCGTTTAATTAAAAAAGATCTATTGAAGAAAGTGCCAAAACTATATCAATTTTTTCTTGTAAAAGAAGTAGGTCATATTTCTTATATAGTTACAGCTTCACCAATGCATAAGCAATTTAAATTCTCCTAATGAGTCCATATTCTAAATAATATTTATGCTATATGATAAGCCTAGACAGAAATCAGAATTAAGACGCATAAATATAGGGAATTTAGGTATATTATTCTCACAAATAGAATCACGGATAAAGTTATAAAGTAAGAAAATCTATGGCAGCTAAAAAAGAGTGGTATTTGATGGAAGAACAAAATAATCATTATTCTAATCCTCCAGGTGTAACAAATTATATCTCAAAAACCGCAAAAATTGGTAAAAATGTAAAGATATGGCATTTTGCTTATGTTGGAAACGATACAGTAATTGGTGATAATGTTATGATAGGTTCCCTGACACATGTTGATTATAAAGTAAAAATTGGCGATAATACAAGGATTGAAGGTTCTGTATATATTCCTCCATTAACAATAATTGGCAAAAATGTGTTTATTGGTCCAGGTGCAACTTTTACTAATGATCCATATCCTATGAGCCCAAAAATGGTGGGAGTTACTGTGGAGGATGGAGCCATTATTGCCAGCAGAGCAGTGGTTAAGCCTGGAGTGAGAATTGGAAAAAACAGTGTAGTTGCTATGGCCGCAGTAGTAACCAAAGATGTCCCACCTGACATTGTTGTAATGGGACATCCTGCTAGAATAAAATACTCCAAAGCTGAGTATGATAGAAAAAAATCAGAATGGGATTTACATACATGACTCGAACCAAGCATTTTATGATTGGTCTTATCCCTGATATTACAAATATCAAATAAGACTTTAGTCTGTTCAAAGTAGCTTATCTTGTAATACGATATATGATGTCTTAAGAGTATTGTAAAGTGTAAGTAATTGTTTTGAAATCAAGATTTTAACTTGATAATATTGCTGATCGTATAGAAGATAGATAAAATTATGGACTTTCAGTTTTTCTAGTTCTAATTGACTACCACAACTTTACAGAAAACGACTATCTTTTACTTTACAAGACTCATAAGCTAACTAATGATTTCGTTTATGATATACATATGATCTTGTCCTGATTTGATCATTTCTTTACTTTTTCACTGAGCCTTCAATAATTGTCATTATTTTTTATGATGATCTTCTCATTAATAGTTAATACAAATTTTGTCTCTAAATTTGTAGCAAAATACTAATCAGAAAACATCGGCTTATTAGTCATTCAGACAATCCAATTTTGAATCTATGATATCTGCTAAATCATATAGTGCTAAGGATTTTCCATAGGCTTCATACTCTTGCATATATTATGTACGCAGTTTCACATACTTTCCATCCCACTTCCCATGTAGTTGAATATGGAAAGTAGGTATATCTCTAGTTTATATAGTCCAGCGCTATAATGTTATAGATTACAATATGTATACATGATATAAAATGCAGTTATACACGAGTGTTAATTTATAATAAATGGTAGCTACTCTATAACAGTTTAAAAAAGAAGAAAAGAGATAATTATCTTTATATAAAGATAGAGACTACCATATCAGGTCTTCTTCGTCCCACATTCTAAATTACTTAACAAGGTATCAAAAGGTGATGTTTAATATAGAATTCAAATTGTATCGATGTAGGAATTTAAAAAAATATATATTGCTTCTCTGTTCGAAAATATATCGAATCTTAACTAACAGTGAGTATTTAAAGAACGATGTTAATAGTTACATTAATAAGAGAATATTACCGTGACCAAAACTAAGGTGAAATCTTATATTCGACACCTTCTGTAGGAAAATGCTCATAATATTCTCCCAATATGGGAGAAATGTTACGAAATACTCTTATACCTTGTTTTTCATACCAATCAGGATGACGAATAATATTCAGAAAACAATAGGAAGACATAAGCAGATCATTGTTCTATCTCTCGCGGTTGTCGCGATTGCTTCATACATGTTCCCAATTGATAATATGTATGGAATAGCAAAAGCTGTCGCTCAGAGCGCGAATAATAATCGGCAGCAAACAGCTACCTTTAGAGCCACAAATGAAGCAGAAAATCGTTGTTCGGGTGGTTCTACATGCTTAGCTGGAGCTCAGCAAACGCTTCTGTTTCCAAGTGGTGTACCTGGATTCACTAGCTTTAGTTTCTCAAATGAAGCAGAAAATAGATGTAGTGGTGGATCATTTTGCCAGGCACAGGCCATACAATACGGATTCTTTGGAAACGCATAAGAAGCCCATAGAAAAATGATGAGAGGATAAGGTCACTTCCTTTCTTTTCTTTTCTAAACTTTTTTTCTGCATTTTTGATTTGAAATTTTTTCAGCTATTATTATGATGCAGCTTCTTCCTTGCACCATTATCGATCTAGTTCTATCATAATAAAATCTAATTTTCTTCCTTAAATTCAAGTAGTTATATATAGCTAATTATATTATGGACAGTACAATTAATAGTTGACTTTGTTCCCTTAACAATAAATCTATAGCTTAAGGATCACTATTTCTTTATATGGTAAAATCCAAGGAAATAGAATACTGACCAACTATATTTTTATTCATATATTACACTTATGACTTTTCAGGTCTTTCACTTGGAAAAACATCATCACAAGAGTTTTAATCTTAGTTCTCTTCCTCAGGAGAAATCAGATTATTTCGTATAGAATTGCATTCAACCATATAATAATCCAAAGAAGATATTATTTCAAATGAGAACATTGTTTAGAATTTGTCATTGATATTATCATTCATACCATTGATGACAATGAAACACTGAATATAAAAAATGAAATGAATATAGATACATATACACATACATACAGACATAGAATCTAAAGTTTCACGTAGTGATTGTTTTTCATGATTGAAAAGATGCAAAGTAGGCAGAGCATATAATGAATGACATTGTCAAAGCTTAGATTTTTAAAGAAAAATCGTCAATAAGATCAAAAACGCAGTAAGCTATATATGCAATGCGTCTTAGATGCTTTGCACTAATACCAAATTACACAGTTTTTTAAAACATTACACCAACTTTTACACGACCACTCTTTTTTGAGTGACCAAAGCTATATTACACAAAAGACACTAGACTAGACTAATGTCAGAAGACGTTACCAATCAATAGTAACAGTGATCCTAAAAAATAGTTGGGTTCAAAGTTATAGATAAGAAACAATAATAATTTTCTAGAATAGGCGAATATAATTTCTAAGGAGAATGAAGTGGCATATTTAAATAAATTTTAATCATTGAAGAATGATGTCTATTTAGATATTCTTCCAAAATGAATCACCTATTTAACACATACTAATTAGATCGTCTTATTTTTATATAAGTTATAAGGCTAACGCATATCAAATGCTATACCTTGTCCGAACTTTGGAGCAAAAATTGCGGCATGATGGTGTTGCAAAATATCAACCAGCCATTTGCCATGTATTTTGGAGTCAATCTTATCGACTCGATAACTACACATCACAGATCCAGGAAAGTTGCCATAAGTAAAAATGAACTGTACGATGTATAATTATATCAGATTCTATTTGCTGTTGTGTTTTAGTTTCAGGAGCCCTACTTACTATGCGATAAGGTAGTATTGAGTGGGTAAAGATTCTATCTGTAATTTTCTCCATCCCCCTTTAATTCTCTTTCTAGATCATTCATTGGATCTGGAATCTGATAAATAGGAAGTAGATTCTTTTTCTTAAAGCCTCTACATCTATATTGCTGTCTTCCATTTCATTTTTTATAATCTGAATATTATCTTCAAATGTAGTTATAATGCAATGCTCTTCTTTCAATAATCCGTTCTTTACAAATTGGAATTCAATCATCATGCATATTCCGGCTCTTCATAAAAAAGTACAATATGTGTATTACTACCTTGAACTATAGTCTCTACAAATTGTAGTGAGTGATTATTTGTTGTAGTCATAATTATTATTATTATCTTATCATCATCATTACTACTACTAGAGTAAATAAAAAGTAGGAACAAAGATATAAAATGGCAAAAATATGCTTTATAAATAATAACAAAAGAAAAAGTTCTATGTATTAATTGCCTTGACATTACTTGTCTATAGGAATTATTAGGAACTAGTAATAACATATAAGGTTACGATAATGTATATAGTTGCATATTTAAGCACTCTACCACAACAAGTTTAGAAACCAAGAATGTAGAATTACAATAGGTTCACTTTCTCTCAAATGGATTATCTAAATGAGAGGTGTAAGGAAGTAAGGATAGAAAAGCCCACCAACCAATCACATCGGGATATTTCAGAATTAAAATTTTAAACACGCTATTTATCTATATACATAGATAGATAATATTATATGAAAGAGATATCTTGCATATAATGCTATTTTGAACAATAACATTAAATGCCATTATGCCTAATTACATTTTCTACGAAAAACTCTCCTGCCTTATAAGAACTTCTAACGAGTGGACCGGAGGCTACATAAACAAATCCCATCTGCTCTGCAATTTCCCTAATCCAATTAAATTTTTCTGGTGTAACATATTGCACTACTGGCAAATGCTTAGGAGTTGGTTGAAGATATTGACCCATGGTTAATATATTCACTCCAACCGATCGCAGATCCCTCATTGTCTGAATAATTTCTTCTTCAGTTTCTCCAAGACCAAGCATTATAGAAGACTTTGTATAAATCAACGAATTCATATCCTTAATTTTTTTTAAAACCAATAGTGATTGTTCATATGAAGCTCTAGCATCTCTAACTTTAGGCGTAAGTCTGGTTACAGTTTCGATATTATGACTTATAACTTCTGGTTTAGATTCTACTACCTTTTTTATTGAATCCTCATCTCCTCTGAAGTCGGGGATGAGTGATTCTACTATTATTCTATGGCATAGAAGTTTTATAGATTTGATTGTTTTAGCTATGTGTTCTGCTCCCCCATCCTCCAAGTCATCTCTACAAACGGAAGTAATTACGACGTATCTTAATCCCCATTCTTTAATTGCCTTAGCCACCCTTTCTGGCTCACCAGCATCAAGTAAAACTACGGGTTTACCTCTATTAACAGCACAAAATCTACATCCTCTAGTGCATATATCTCCCATGATCATAATTGTGGCTGTTCCTGTTCCCCAACATTCTGATATGTTAGGACATCTAGCTTCTTCACAAACCGTATGAAGTTCTAGCGATCTAAGAGATTGTTTAACCTTTGTATAATTTTCCCCTGAGGGTGCTCTTACTCTAAGCCACACTGGTTTTCTTATTAGCTCCATTTGTATACACTTTTAACCAATAAGCATCTATAATAATAAAAGAGTTAATACGCATCCATTGTAATTAATTTGCTGACTTGCATATAATGAAGACGCCTTTTTATGATATTCATAAATCATTTGGAGCAAAAATAGTAAACTTTCATGGATGGGAAATGCCTCTACAATATTCTTCTGGAATAATTGAAGAGCATATGAACACTAGAACAAATGTTAGTTTATTTGATGTTTCACACATGGGTCGTTTTGAAGTCAAAGGTCCGGGCGCCTATGACTACCTACAAACATTAGTAACTAATGATATCTCAAAATTAAATGACCATCAGGCGTTATATTCTCCTATGTGTTATGATAATGGTGGGATAATAGATGATTTAATCATATATATGATTAATAGAGAGAAATTTCTTGTTGTGGTTAACGCTTCATGTGTGGAAAAGGATCTCGAATGGATTGTTAAGCATTCAAATTCGGTTGTTGTTGAAAACATTAGTGATAAAATTGCCCTTCTGGCACTTCAAGGTCCTCTTTCTCAAAATGTCCTTGAGAAAACAGTGGCTGGTACGAATTTGGATCAGTTGAAGCCATTTGATCTTATAATCACAAATATTTTTGGAATAGAATGCATGATATCAAGGACTGGTTATACAGGGGAAGATGGATTTGAGATATTCTTTGATTCTTCAAAAATAGATATTTGGGATAAGCTCATACAGTTAGGCTCTAGATTTAATATTAAACCGGCTGGCTTGGGTGCGAGAGACACACTCAGACTAGAGGCTGGTTTGATGCTTTATGGAAATGACCTAAATGAAAATATTACTCCTTTAGAGGTCCCGCTTAGGTGGACAGTGAAACTTGAAAAGAAAGAATTTATTGGAAAGAAAGCGCTAATAACTCAGCAGGTAAATAGAAAGCTTGTAGGATTTGAGGTTCTAGAAAAAAGGATAGCTAGACACGGAAATGAAGTATTGTTGGATGGTCAAAAAATAGGTTTTGTAACAAGTGGAAGTTTTTCACCAACTCTAAAAAAGTCTATTGGCTTTTGCTTTGTTCCTATAGACAGTTTGCCTAATCAATTAATTGAAATTGATATTGGTGGAAAATTGTATGAAGCAAAAGTTAGTAGTAGTACACGATTCTATAAGCGAAAATAAGTTTTTTTATGGACCATTAAAATAGATGCTTATGATAGAGGGAATAAGACTTACAAAAGAGCATGAGTGGATTATAATAAAAGAAGGACTTGCTGTTATGGGAATTTCAGATTTTGCTCAGAGACAACTTGGAGATATAGTTTCGATAGAATTGCCAAAGGTTGGTAGCATATTTAGGAAGATGCAGGCAATGGCTATAATCGACTCAGTAAAGGCTTCTTCTGATATATATTGTGCTTTGAGTGGAGAAGTCATTGAGGTCAATGAAGAGTTACTTGAGCATCCTGAGTGGATAAACCAGTCTCCATATGATTTGGGTTGGATTGTAAAATTGAAACCATCTAACATAGAGGAAGAATTCAACAGTTTGATGACAAATGAGCAATATAATGAGTTCATTGGTGAAATCGAAAATAAAAAAGAAGAAGAAGGATGAACAGTAGTTGAAGAAGATGAAAGAAAAGGAAGCAGATATTGTTTATTATAGATTACATACTTGTGTAATTCTATTGTAAATAATGAATTTAATGAATTACATATATTATCAATTATATGATAATCAACTTCTTGAAATATGTCAGATCAGTTGATCAAGCATTCCCTGTACGCAAATTTACTTTTATTAAATATTTTGTATTCTAGCTATATGTCCATTAGATTGATAAACATTCAAGGAATTGTGCTCTCCCAGATTCAGTCCATTTATAAAAATTTGTCATTCTATGATTCGAGATTTCTCCTAGTATAACTCTCGTAGACTGACATAATTCTTATGAATAGTATTATACAATATATATTGGCTATTTTAAGACTACAATCTGATAAATTATTATTGTATAACACTACTACTACTACTTTTAATCTGCTTCTACTTTCTGAGTATAGAATTTCTTTAAAAATGCCGCGATTATACCAAACCTAGTTCCAAATGCAGATTGATCTACAGGTGCATATACCGTACGTTAGTACACCTTCATTAAAAGTCCTTTATCATCCACGAATAATACTTTAGCTATACAATATCGCCCAACAAGATAGTAACAACAATTAGTCATTGATATTCTTCGCGTCTATCTCCGCTAAGCCTGAACTATTTGATTGCTAGAAGGCCATCGGTTAACATAGATTTCCTTGCAATGAATGTTCTTGTTCTCTGGACTGATGCTTTTTCTTTAATATTAATTTAAGCATACCATTAAACGTTATTGTTGTTGTGGTCTTCTCTTATAAAGAGGAGAAGCAATTTCAAAGGCTATGACAGGAGTTTAATTATACTACTACTATTACTACTAAGCAATTAGTCTTTGCACTTGAGCGAGTTAGCAATATCTATAACAAACCTATATCGAACATCGCTTTTCACAACTCTCTCGTAAGCCTCATTCACCTTCTGAATCGGGATAAGTTCTATATCGCAGACGATATTGTGCTTGCTGCAGAAATCAAGCATCTCTTGGGTCTCTCTGATCCCACCAATCACTGAGCCGGCAAGACTGCGACGTGCACTAACTAAGGAGAAGACACCAATCGAGGTTTCCTTCTCTGGAAGCCCAACCAGTACCATCGTCCCATCGAGAGCAAGCAGCTTCAAGTACTTGTTGAAATTAAGGTCTACTGAAACCGTGTTGATTATGAGGTCAAAATACCCTTTGAGCTTCTTGAAAGTGTTTGGATCTGATGTGGTATAGAAGTTATCGGCTCCCATTTTCTTCCCTTCTTCTTGTTTTTTAAGCGAGTGGCTAAGTACACTGACTTCTGCACCGAGTGTGTGTGCGATTTTTACTCCTATATGACCCAGGCCACCAAGACCGATAATGGCAACTTTCTTTCCAGGACCGGCTTTCCAATGCATCAGAGGCGAATACAGTGTGATACCTGCGCAGAGAAGGGGTGCTGCACGATCCAGAGGAAGGTTATCAGGAATCCGAAAGACGTAGTTATCATCGACTACGATTTTGTTAGAATAACCTCCTTGGGTTTGAGTTTTTCCATCCCTTTCGACTGCATTATAAGTCCATGTTGCTCCCTCCACACAATACTGCTCAAGACCTTTACGGCAAGGGCCACACTTCCTACAAGAATCAACGAAGTTGCCGACAGCCACCCTGTCACCTACTTTGTAGCGAGTTACTTTTGTCCCAACTTGCGAGACAATGCCTACGATTTCGTGTCCTGGAACCATTGGGAAGGTTGATCCACCCCATCCGTTAGTTACTTGGTGTATGTCCGAATGGCAAATACCACTATATTGAATGTCGATTACTACATCATGATCTCGAGGTTCCCGTCTTTCAAAAGAGTACGGAGCGAGAGGTGCGTTGGCATGCTGTGCTGCATATCCACAAACTTGAATCATCATTTCTCTTTTTCTTCTTCTGCAGTTGCTCCTTTGTTGTCTAAAATACTTTTGGTTCAGTTAAAAACGTAATCAATCAGAATTGCCTTGAATCATCCTTACCAGGTTCTAGTTTCATAGAATGATGATATTCTTTACCTAAAGATATGACTAAACTTTTCTGTTTGTTATACCCTGATTTTTCTCTCTTTAAGTATAACTCCCCTCTAGTACAATGTCCTGAAATAAAGATATGTCATTATAATCTTCAATCCAAATATAATGATAATAATATAGAGGTATAAACACTATGAGGCATCTAAAGCTGTTTGTCATTTATATTCCAGTAGGAATAATGATAATTAGTTTAATAATCATCATCAAATATTTACAGCAACAGCTGCAGCTGCTCTTGCTCTTGCTGCTGCTGAAGACCAGACAGATATAGAAGTCAAAGATAAAGATATCAAAGAGGAATTAGGAACAAGTGATACAAAAGCTACTAATGATGATAATACAGCCAAAGATAGAGAGCAAGAAATAGAGGAAGAAAGCAATAATAATACCAGAGCCAGGGAAACAGGATTAGAAGAAGATAATGTCATGATAGACGATACTGATACTTATTCATCTGATGATGACAACAATGACGATGATGGTGATGTACCTTTCAAATTACCCTTTGATAATATCATACCATTTCCTTAGGCCCTGCATTATTATTTTATGTAGTGTACACTCACCTATTTGTAATAGTTCTTTTCTTTGGAATAACTAAATTCAGATTTTATATTACAATTAATGATCTTATTTTATTTTATTCTAGTTCTTGTTTCAAAATCTAAATCCAACGAATAATAATTTCTTTGGCGTAGAGACACACATATTACTTGCTTTTGCCTTTATTGCGGTAAAGAATGATGTTCTTGAACTACAAAATATGCAGCTATTTAGGCTTTAGTAAATTTGAAGACACATTGGTAAATAAGACTAAATACCTAGCGATTAGCCAGAGAAAATAGAATTCGAATAAGATAGAAACATAAGTGAATTTGAAAAGAAGAAGAATAAGGCGATAGTGATATATTAACAGCTACGATAAAGAGAAGTCTTCTTAGCAAGTTAAAGAAGAATTCTACACTTGTCTGCATCTGTCCTAAATGTTGAACTATTTGTGCAAACAAATTGCTTTCTGCAATAACTGTAGTTTTGCATTATTGTCTAAACGATAAATTAATAGCAGATGGTGTTATGAGTTAATATTATTGAAAAGAAGAATTAAGTAAAGAAAATACAATGATTACATCAGAAAAAAAATTTCATTATGTTAATGATTAAGTTTCTTGATTATTATTATTATTATCATCATCATCATCAAATCCAAATTCCTAATCTCGTATGTAACGCTCATTAATCTTAAGTTATTTTACTACTGTAGTAGTATAATCGTTGGTAACAGATGCTGATGAATTTATAGGCAAGCCTTTATTTTGGAAAGATAATCCTCTTGAATATGGCCATTAAATATTGCCTCTATCCGTATTATAATAGCTAAGATTTACTTAATACTGGACAGAAAACTCTACTGCAAAAGCATAGCTCTTGTAGATAAATAGACTACATGCTACAACAAAGACTGCTTTTCAAAGCCATGGATAATCAAATCGAGATAGAAGATTCAGAGGCATGAAGTATGCCATCACAAGTTTTCATTGCATATCTTGGATGCTTATATCTATCCATGTTACCATTTACAGGACCGTACCAGTACAGTGGTATCAAAATAATAGTCAGTGGATATTGATTATGACAACTCACCTTCTAATGAGCAGCATCTAGAATATGAGCATTGTTGATAGTTTCAGATCAACTGCAGCTACTATGGGCGACGGCTTCTTTGCTGGAATACTTCTTGATTATGCATAAAGAGGTAATTAAATTACTGTCTGTAATACTTAATTATTCTTAGCTGCATTAGCATACCCACAATATCATCAGATACAACATAAACTGGAATAAACTACAAGAAGTATCAGAAGGTGCTATTACAACAATTTCAAGTACAACTATTCTACAGATTGCAGGGTATTAGTATAGTAATAGTGTCGATAGCAGCCATACATTTACACTTGCTTAAATAATACTATGTATATATTATATAATTTGACGTTAAAATTTAGTATTAAACTAAAGCTGTGTATACCTATACCTAGACTCTTTATTTTTTTGGTCTTTTCGATGATGCTTATTGTTTATTTGAATTCTTTCAGTAATAGTAACACCACATATGGACAGATACAAACAGAAGAAACTGCAAATGTTGTTGAAAATGATGTAAAAGGACTAATTATCAAAGGTAAATCTCTGACTGATCTAGCAAATTTCACAGGAGCTATTCCGTATTATGATAAAGCATTAGATATAGATCCAAATGACGCAGATGCTTTAAACAATAAAGGTTGGGCTCTTTCTAATTTAGGCCATAATGAGGAGGCTATACAATATTATGATAAGATTCTATCTATAAATCCTAACTATGTTGATGCTTTGAATAACAAAGGTATCAGTCTTTACAGCCTAGGGAAATATCAGGAGGCTATACAATATTATGATAAAGCATTAGATATAGATCCAAATGATACTGATGCTTCATATAACAAAGGCCTGGCAGTTGATCAGCTAGGAAAATGAAAAGATGCTGACTCT